>Ga0256913_10000047_pt1 | contig 47635 bp, 38 predicted proteins | sample Axial_MatmetaG_FD_185970 | JGI IMG/M metagenome (GOLD analysis project Ga0256913, IMG submission 185970) | Deep-sea worm associated microbial mat communities from Axial Seamount, Juan de Fuca Ridge, Pacific Ocean - Axial_Mat | ecosystem: Environmental > Aquatic > Marine > Oceanic > Microbial... | reverse complement strand
TAAAAGATATATAATATGATAAATTAAGAATGTTCGTATATTATAGTATTAAAAAAATGATAAATTACGAATATTCGCATATTATTTATATATAGATAAAAATTGAATATTAACAGGAGTGTATGTTGTTATGGAACTTAATGATTATGAAGAATTTATAGTAAAGAATGGGTTTGTAAAAGAAAATAAGAAAAGTTATTATTCAGCTTGGGTAAAAAAATTTTTTAAATCAGAAATATCTGAGAAATTATTGGAAGGAGATCGGATAAATCAATTTTTAAATTATCTTCAGTTAGAAAACAAATATCAGGAATGGCAGATAGAGCAGGCTAGAGAAGCGGTTGAATTATATTTAAATATTTTTAAAAATAAGAGATATAATACAGAAATATTAAAAGAATTTCCTGATGGAGAGCGAATAATGCGGACTTTCACGGAGATAATAAGGTTAAAGCATTATTCATATAGGACAGAAGAGACATACAGGCAATGGGTTTTCAGATATTTAGAATATTGTATACAGATGAATCTTGACTACAAGAGCAGTTCAAGTGTTAAGCATTTTCTTACCAATTTAGCTGTTAAAAGGAAAGTTGCAGCATCGACGCAGAATCAGGCGTTTAATGCGATATTGTTTTTATTCAAATATATTTTGCAGATATCGTTAAAAGATATAAAAGGAACGGTTCGTGCAAAAGGCAAGAGGAATTTACCGGTTGTTTTAAGTGTGGAAGAAGTTAGAGTTTTATTTGAATCATTAAGTGGGACACGGAGATTAATTCTTGAGTTGATTTACGGGTGTGGGTTGAGGATATCGGAATTAGTTCGTTTAAGGGTGCAGGACCTAGATTTTGCAAACGGTATTCTTCGGATAGTAGATGCAAAAGGAGGGAAAGACCGGGCTGTGAGCATTCCGAAAAGATTAGAAAAAAAGTTGCATTACCATTTAAAGAAGGTAAAAGAAGTACATGAAGAGGATTTATCTATAGGTTGTGGAGAGGTCTATTTACCTTTTTCAGTAGGTAATAAGAATCCGAAAGCAGCAAGAGAGTGGAAATGGCAGTATGTTTTTCCTTCAAAAAAGATATCAGTAGATCCAAGAAGCGGGAAGCGGAGACGACATCATATACTTGATAAAAGTATTCAGGATACGATGAAGAAAGCAGTATCTGATGTCGGGATTGTAAAGAAAGCGACAGTTCATACTTTGCGGCACAGTTTTGCTACGCATTTATTAATGAGCGGTGTGAATATTCGAGAAATACAGGAGTTATTAGGGCATAAAAATGTAGAAACGACAATGATTTACACGCATGTTATGAAGGATTTATGTAATATGCCTGAATCACCTCTGGATTCACTATATGAGTAAGAGAAGAAAAGAATATATATGTTATCAATGGGGATTTATGATAATATATATTTAAAAGACCTATGGTATTTTTATATAAAAAAAGGAAGAGGTAAAATATACCTCTTCCATTTTGAGTAATTAAATAGAATTATTCTTTTAAATTTTCTATTTCGCTTTTATAGTCTTCTATTTGAGTTTCCATTTTAGATTGAGACTCTTTTAAGAAATCATTTTTAGCACGAATTAGATCAAGTTTTTTAGCAGTTTTTTTATAAACATTCAGCATTTCTTGATACATTTTTTCTAGAGCTGGATCCGGTTTATCTATAAATTTAACATCACCCTTTTCTGTATTTTCCGGGGGTTTTTCTTTATAGAGTTTAGGATTATCCTTATTTTTATCATTTGCATAATAGTAATATCTAGTTATAGAGTTTTTTACCTTTTTTTTGAGATCTGCAAGATTTTTTTTAGCAGCATTAAGTTCATTTTCTGCCATTTTAACTTCTTGGTTACTGCTTGTTGCCTGTTGAGTAACAAACAGCATTTTTCTTCCAATTTCTCTTATTTTTTTTTCATATTTCAGACGCTCTGCTAATTTGTCTTTAGTCGTATTAGCATCAGACTCGTCAGCATTCAGGTTTGCTATAACTACAAGCATTACGACAAAAATAGAAAGTTTTTTATATATGATATTCATAAAAAGCTCCTTTTATATTTATTTAAGACTATTTGTTTGTTTAGGTATAAAATTTTTCAATTTATTTCTCAAAATCATTGCATGGACAAGTTTTACCCCAATAGCAGCTTCACTTTCCATATTGCCATAGCCTGAGTTACAAGTTAGTTGAGGAGGATTAACAAATTTACCATCTTTTATTACGGCAGCAATTCCTGGTTGAACGCTACCTATTTCATAGCCTCTTAACCATCCTGGGACGGAGAAAACATCTCCGAATCCATAAGCCATAGAAGTTCCAAATTCATTACAACCGAAGATCCAGTTCATAATTCTTTCGGCTTGAATATAGCCTTTGGAGTAATCAGTAGAGAAGTGGTGAAAGAGGAGGTTTTTATAGAAGAAAAGAGCTTTAGACAAAAATGCTGAGTTGCTACCATATCCTCCATATCCTTTTTCATACATTCCAAAAGCGCCAACGATATCCTGACCATTTGCAAGTAGTTGATAAAAGGTTTCGATTTCTTTATTAATTTGATTTTTTACTTTATCTGAAGCTTTTGGGTAATAACGCATAAAGGTAAAAAGAACATCAGCCGTTCTACTGTCATTTACAGCTTGAGAAGTAAAGAAACCGGCACCGCTTTTTCCCCAAACACCGTTTTGTTTAATTTCAGAATTTAAAATCATATCATCTGCCGCAATTTTAAATTTTTCATCGCCTGTAGCCAGGTATAGTTCGACAGCTAACATTACTTTTTCTTCTGCACGACCATGACGATAAGTGATAATACCTTTAACCCATTTATCAGGATTTTTTTCGACAAAGTTCCATGCTTTCAATGCAGCCTGAATACATTTTTCTGACAATTTAGGATAATCTTTTTTTAGAGGTTCTGCAGATGCTGCAAGAGACATACCAATAGCTGCAACAGTTCCAGTAAAAACATTTTTAATATTTGTATGGAGAGGCCATGAGCCATCTTTTGACTGGATATTAACAAAATAGTCTGCGCCGTATTTTATTTCATTAATTAGTGGTTTTTTAAGTGATTTCAAATTGTTATCCTGATTAGTAAGCACCAGGAACTGAAGTAGAACAGCTGAAGGCTGTAAAGCTCCAGTTATTCTATCTGTATGATCCCATCCACCAATAAATTTATCCTGGATTTTAGTTAAGGGCTGTATTGGTTTCAGTTGTCCATTTGTCGGATCCTGATTCATCCAGTATGGGTTTTCGAAAGAGTCTGAGCCCATTTTGCACCATGTTTTAATACGCCCCCAGTGAGTAACGAATCCGCATTTTGGGTTAAACACATCTTGTAAATGTGTAACATCATTACCGGCTCTATGTCTGATATTAATATAAGCATCATTTGCGATATGAGCGACAACGCGATCCCCATCGCAGTCGATATAATAGTCACCTTGTTTTGATATATTCGAAAAGTCAATTTTATAATAGAATAAGGAGTATCTTGTATCGACGAATTTAGCAGTTCCTTTTTTTACAATTTTTCCATTTTCAGCATTATAAATGGTAAATTCTGGATCAGATTCTAATTTTTTTAATCTGACAACAACAGCCTTTTTAATAGCTTTAGGAGCATAGCCAATTTGGCTAATTGCGATACAGTCAATAGGTTTATTGCGCATAGGTTCAATAGCCCACATCATAGTTGGATCACCTGGTTTGAATGTTACAAGTTGGACGGGTACATGGCTTTCTGTTCTTAAATCTGGTCCAGAAGTTAGAGGAGCCTGAATAACCAGACCTGATTCAATATTTTCAATTTTATAAAATCCATGCGGGTCAACCAGAGTAATTCTCCAAAGTTTATCTTTTCCTTTTTTGCCTGCAGTTGATGCAACATAAGGAGAGTGATTTTTAGGGAATTTATGTTCAACTTTGATATATCTTCCTTTGACATTAGGTTTGATATTAATTCTATGAACAGTACGGCTTCCTTTTAGTTTGATATTGAAAACGGAATTTTTATTTGAATCCAAAATAGAAACAATGGCGTTACGCATACTCATATTAGTCCATTGACGGTCAGTAATTTCGATATAAGAGATAGTATTTTCTTTTCCAAGGTCAAATTCGATCCATGGAGCTGTTCCTAATTTTGTTACAGCAGCAGTTGCCAAATTATTATCATTTGCGAATTCTGGTCCGAAAGATTTATTGTAAGGTTCGCTCATAGTAACCTTAGCTTTTTCAGAAAGTAGTAGTTCTTTTTTTGAATCTTCGTTATATCCTAAGACTTTGATAGCGGAAATTTCTATAGCTTTTTTGTAAGGTTGAATTCCTTTTGTGCAGAGGTAAAAGAGATTTTTCATCCAGTCGTAGTTTCCGATATAGTAGACTCCTGGTTCAGTTCCGGCTTTTTCAAAGATAAAGTCCTGTCTGTATGGCCATTCGCTGCGGTCCTGTTGTGTATGAACTGGTCTACCGTCACCAAAAGCAGTAATACTCATTCCATTAAACTGATTTTCAATTCTGTAAAGTTTATCATATCCATTTGGGATCCAGTATTTTGTCCCCCATTTATATTCTCTTTTTGGAGTGGGAAGATTTAAGTTTTTTTTACTTATTTTATTTTTAGGGGCAGTTACTTTTGTTTTTTTTACTTTTTTTTGAGTGGCTCCTGCGGTAGAGCAACTTGTAACTAAAAAATTAAAGCATAAGAATGCTGTCGCTAGTAGTGTTATTACCGCATTCGATCGGTGATTTTTTGTTTGAAAACTGTTAGATTGTTTACACTTTTTCCTTGAATTCATAATTCATTCCTGTTTTTTATTGTTAATAACTATATAATTGTTTATCTACTGAATTTACATTTGAAAGTATTTTATGCAATATTTTAAGGTAAAAAAAGTGAAAATTTCATATAATGAGATAAATTTCATCCAAAAAGTGGATTTTAGCACTATTTCATTTTTCCATAACCTTCTATATTTGAGTGTATTGTTTCTATATATAGTGTTTATTGTGATAAAAAACTACAAAATATAGTATATAATGTGTTGACAAAGAAAAAAAGTGCTTAATATTATAGATAACATGCTGCTGAACTTTCGTGAAAATCGAAGACGGTCGCGCCACTGTGATGGGATAATAATTCTCTAAGTCAGATCTGCACATGTTTCGTTCTGTAGTTCTACAGTTCGGTTATAATGCGCATGACATAGCCTGCATAGTGTTACTTAGGAAATTTGTCATGCCCTTATATTTATTTACATAGAATTTAGATTATATAATTTGTTGTAAAAAGGGAATAGCTTAAAAATGGCAAAATACATAGTAAAAAGGAATGGAGAAAAGCAGAATTTTCAGGCATTCAAAATAGAGGATGCAATAAAAAAATCATTCAACAGTGTCAATTGTGAATATGATTCAGCTGTTTTTACAGCTGTAATTCAAAAGATGATGGATGACAATGTAAACAGTGTTGAAAACATTCAGGATATTATAGAGAAAGTTTTGTTTGATTTTAATTACTTTGAAGTAATGAAATCCTTTGTTACATATAGGTTTATGCATAAGATGCAGCGAGAGCACTTAGCGGGTCTTTTAGAAGATACTACATATATAGATTGTACTTCGACCGTTGATGAGTACATTAATGGTACTGATTGGCGTATAAGTGCTAATTCGAATACAACTTATTCTAATGCCGGTTTAGTTAATAATACAGCAGGAAAAGTAATAGCAAATTACTGGTTGGATAATGTATATTCAAAAGAAGAGGGACTTGCACACAGGAATGGAGATTTTCACATACACGATTTGGATTGTTTGACAGGTTATTGTGCGGGTTGGAGTTTGCGTGTATTACTTGATGAAGGATTTAACGGGGTTCGTAACAGGGTTGCGAGTAGACCACCGAAGCATTTTCGAGAAGCTTTGGGTCAGATGGCCAATTTTTTGGGGATTTTACAAAGTGAATGGGCTGGAGCGCAGGCTTTCAGTTCATTTGATACTTATCTTGCACCGTATGTATTCAAGGACAATTTATCATATAAAGAGGTAAAGCAGGCCATTTGCAGTTTTGTGTATAATTTGAATGTACCAGCGAGGTGGGGGCAATCACCATTTACAAATGTTACAATAGACTGGGTTGTTCCGAAAGATTTAAAGGACCAGATTCCGACTTGTGGTCAGCAGCATTTATTCACTGGTCTAGAAGAGGAAGACTTAATAAATAGATGTAAGGCAAGGGGAGTAGAATCTCCAGACTCTATGACTTATAAAAATTTTCAACCAGAATTAAATGTAATAAATAAAGCTTTTTATACGATATTAACAGAGGGCGACAGTACAGGTCAACCGTTTACATTTCCCATTCCTACAGTTAACATAACGGAAGATTTTGACTGGGAAGGAGAAAATGTTGATTTATTATTTGAAAATACAGCCAAGATGGGTTCTTCATATTTTCAAAATTTTGTAGGGAGTCAATACAAGTATGATGAAGATGGGAATAAGATAGAAAACCCAGATGCTTACAAGCCAAATGCAGTGAGATCGATGTGTTGTCGTCTTCAGCTTGATTTGAGGGAATTGCTCAAGCGAGGAGGAGGGCTTTTCGGATCAGCGGAGATGACAGGAAGCATAGGAGTTGTGACAATAAATATGGCCCGTCTGGGATATCTATATAAAAAAGATAAACATGGAATGTTGAAACGGTTAGATGAATTAATGGATTTAGCATCATCTACCCTTGAGAAAAAGCGAATTTTTATACAAGAGATGTATGATCGTGGATTATTTCCCTATACTGCGCGATATCTGCCTCATTTCAGAAATCATTTTTCAACAATTGGAGTAAATGGTATGAATGAAATGATTCGTAATTTCAGTAATGACAGGCATAACATATCTACAGGAGAGGGGCGAATGCTTTGTTTAGAGTTATTAGATTACATGCGGAACCGAATACGGGGTTATCAGGAGGATACAGGGAATTTATATAATCTTGAGGCGACTCCGGCAGAGGGTACGACCTATCGATTTGCGAAGGAGGACAAGAAGCGTTATTCAGACATAATTCAGGCAGGTTTTGGAGATAAGATATATTACACCAACAGTTCACAGTTACCTTCATCATTTACAAGTGATCCATTTGAAGCGCTTGATTTACAGGATGAACTACAATGCAAATATACTGGAGGAACAGTACTGCATTTATATATGGATGAAAGAATAAGTAGTTTAAAAGCATGTAAAACGCTTGTAAGAAAAATAATAGAAAATTACAGGTTACCGTATATAACAATTTCGCCGTTATTTTCTGTATGTGACAAGCATGGTTATCTTAAGGGAGAGCATGAATTTTGTCCATATTGTGATGATGAAATTATAAGTAGACATCAAAGATGAAAAAAAGCAGGAGGAAAAGGAAATGAAGAAGAGAGATGAGATTTTAAAAGAGCATAGAAAAGAACGGACAAAATGCAGTGTTTATACTCGTGTGATGGGGTATCACCGTCCCGTTGAAACATTTAATATTGGGAAAAAAGGTGAATTTTCAGAACGGAAGCATTTTAAAGAGGATTCTTCGCTCTGCTGTTAAGTATGCCACTACATCCTGGTAATTCTATCAGGTTTTTACACTACAGAGCCGTCGTTGCATTTCATGTGACGGCGGCTGTTTTTCTGAAATAAAAATGCATAAATTGTCAGTATTTGAATTTTTAAAAACCTTTAAATTAAGAGAAATTATAAGTTATGATAAGCAGTAATCCAGTATACAATATCACACCAGTATCAATGTTAGATTATCCTGGGTATCTTGCTTGTATAATATGGTTTTCAGGATGTAATCTGCGTTGCGGATATTGCTATAATCCAGACATTGTATTAGCGGAAAATGGTCAATTTACAGAAGAGGATACAATTTTTTTCTTGAACAAGCGAAAAAAAGTAATAGAAGGAGTAGTTTTATCAGGAGGAGAATGTACTGATTATGAGAATATAACTAGTTTCTGCAGGGAAATAAAAGATTTAGGATTTAAAATTAAAATAGATACCAATGGAACTAACCCTGAAGTTCTGGAAATATTAACAATCAACCGTATTGTTGATTTTGTTGCTTTGGATTATAAAGCACCTGATTATAAGTATTCAAAAATTTGCGGACATGATTTATTTAATAAATTTTCAAGATCGCTTTCTTTACTGATAGAATCAGATATTTCATTTGAAGTAAGAACGACGGTTGGGTACGATAAATTAAATATGGAAGATATAAAATACATAGCAGAAGATTTAGAGAATAGGGGGTATCAGAATATTTATTTTATTCAGAATTTCAGAAATACCGGAAAGCTTTTAGGAGAAGCTGGTTTTAGTGAAAAAATTTCAAAAACCGACTTGAAAGGATTACCTTTGGAAGTACAAATTAGAGACTAGTATTTGCAGTGTTTAGTTAGAAAGGAGTTAAAAAAATGGATAAGTTGCCTGAATTTTCTTTACCTGATCAGAATGGAGAAATTATAAATAGAGAATCTTTGCTGGGTAAATATTTAGTTTTATATTTTTATCCTAAAGACAACACTCCAGGGTGTACAATAGAAGCAGTTGAGTTTTCAGAAAAGGTTAAGGATTTCGATAATCTGAACTGTCAGATCATAGGAGTGTCTAAAGATTCAGTTAAGAGGCATAAAAATTTTGTTGAAAAGAAAAAATTAAAAATTACTCTTTTAAGTGATGAAGAAGGCTGGTTACTTGAACGATCTGGAGTTTGGCAATTAAAGAAAATGGCAGGTCGAGAATATATGGGTATAGTGAGGACGACATTTTTGATTGATTTGGATGGTAAAGTTATAGAGAAATGGGGGAAAGTTAAAGTCAAAGGGCATGTTGATGAAGTATATGAGGCACTAAAAAGTTTAATTTAGAATATCTATTATTTATAAGAAGAGAATGATTTTTTATAGAGGATTATTCATTGCTCCTTTAGTATAACCTTTTTCATCTATTATTATATTTTTAAAGCCGATTAATTTAAATTTTTTTTCAATAATAAAGAAATTTTTTTTCAATTTATTCAAATAAATATAAAATACTTCAATTTTAGCAGTATCAGAATTTATGAATCTTACTCTGCATCCGCTGAATCCTAAATTTGTTAAATAATCTTCAGCTTGAGCGATTTTTTTGAGTTTATTTTTTGTAATAATCTGATTGACAGGGATTCGTGAAGCCAGACATGCAGATGCAGGTAAATTCCAATTTGGGATTTTATAATATCTAGCTAATCTGCGAATTTCTTTTTTACTGAAACCAGAGTCAGCTAACGGATGATTAATGGAAAGTTCAGAAGTAGCTTGTAAACCTGGTCTGAAGTCTCTAAAATCATCAGTTACAGTTCCATCACAGAGAGTTAATGAATCAGGGATCATATCTGAATTAAGTATTGAAGTTATAATATATTTTTTACAATAATAACATTTTTTTTTAGAATTAGAAACGATATTTTTAATTTTCATTAAATCAACTGGAATAGAAATCAAATTTAAGTCATATTGGGATGCGTAAGATTTTATTCGTTCAGTTTCTTTATGTGGAGAAAATGGAAGGATTGCATGAATGAGGTAAAAAGAATTTTTATTAAGAGTTCGTCTTGCTATTTCGGCAAGTAAAGAGCTGTCAGCACCTCCGGATACTAGGATTGCAATTGGAGCAAGAGATTTTAATCTTAAAAAGATTTTATTTTCAAGTTGATTGATTGTAGTTGATTGATTGTAGTTTTGTATTTTATTTTTCACTTTTACTTTTTAATTTTTCAATATTGTTATCTGTTTTCAAGAGGAATTAGTGCTGCTCCAGTTACTGTTGAATTCTGATGTAAAAAGATAGAAGAAATTTTATTTTTGTACTTATCTTTAATAATGTTTCTGATAATATCAAATGATACATCAGGGAAATTTGCTGAAAACATTAGAGATTCAGGTAATGATTGAAAATTTTCATATAAATGAATGGTATTTAGAATTAGCGACACGGATTCTTTTAAGATTTCTTGTGCCTTTATATTTTTATTATGTAATGCTTTAATGAAGTTTAAAAGATCATTATATTCAAAAGAAATTTTATTATTAAATTTTTTAGCACAGGAAATATCCCCCGCTTCTGTTTGAAGACAGCCGAAATTTCCGCATGTACAGGCTTTCTTGCTATTTGTGTGAAAATGACCCAAATTATACCAGTCATAATTTTTATGCCAATTTTGTATTTCAGACATTAATGCAGAAACGCCCTGTTTGAGAAAAATAATCATAAAACTATTTGAATGCTTGAGGATATATTTATTATAAAGAAATTCGCAATCGACATACGAATATGTATAAGATTGAGTATTTTTCAGTTTTAAGGTAAGTAAAAGATCTTTACAGAAAGAACGCATATAGTATTCTGGAAAAGGAGAAGATTCTAATATATACTGATGGTCTGAATCTATTTTTCCGGGAAAGGCAAGACCAAAGTAATGGATTTTGTTTAAAGTATCATGAGGAATAATTTTTTTTATTAATTCAGCAGTAAAGGGGAGGGGATCATCCCCATCGGGCAAAATTTCTTTCGAATATTCGAGTGTTCTCATATTAAAGAGGTCCATCAGTGCAATTTCCACCGAATAGGACAAAATGTTAATGCCCAAGCTTAATAGAGGTTGTTCTGTTGTATTTTTTAAATTCTTAATCATATTGATTGGGTGTTATCAATTTGTATGGGTTGGGGAGGGAAGTCCCCAAATTTAATAGAAAAAGTCAGAGATCAAGTTTAAAATTTTTCAAGGCCTTAATCGCATAGTTTTGTCCTTTTGGATGTCTGAATACAGCGGTCCCGGCGACTAGGATATTAGCACCTGATTTTACAGCATTTTCTACACTATTTTCATCAATGCCACCATCAACTTGGAGATGAATATTTGAGTTTGAATCAGAGATCAATTTTCGTAATTCAATTATTTTATCAGCCATTTTATAGATATATTTCTGACCGCCGAAACCTGGTTCGACAGTCATTATAAGAATCAAATCAATTTGATTGATGTATGGTTTTAAAGATTCAACTGAAGTGTCAGGTTTTATGCTTATACCGGCAGTGCAGCCATATTTTTTTATTTTACTAATAACCTCAAGAGGTTTATCATTTGATTCAATATGAAATGTTATATGATCTGCGCCTGAATCTGCAAAACTTTTTATATATTTAAGAGGATTTGAGATCATTAAATGGACATCAAAAATAAGATCGGTTATTGATCTGAGTTTTGAAATAACAGGAGGTCCCATTGAAATATTTGGTACAAAATGACCATCCATAACATCAATATGAATTAAATCTGCGCCGGCCTGTGCCGTTGATATAATTTCATTTCCAAGTTTTGAAAAATCGGCAGCTAAAATAGATGAAGCAACCAGTATATCTTTATTAGATAAAGAGGTGATAGAATTTTTCATAAAAAATATTTACCTTATAGTTATTAGTCAATTAAGCCGGTTCGAAAGTTTTAACTTCAAAGGACTCTTTCACAATTTTTCTTGCCGTTGTAAGGTCTGAAATTACCCCCAGGGAAATAGCCTGAGCAATAATATTACCGATAGCAGTTGCTTCAACCGGTCCGCCAATTACAGGAATACCAGTTTTATTAGCGGTCAGTTGCATAAGGAGGTTATCTTTTGATCCGCCTCCGACAATATGAATACAATCAAAATCATCCTTTCTAATTTTTTTAAGCTCTTCGAGTTTATCTGCAAAACATTGAGCAAGTGAATCATAAATACATCTTACAATTGCGGCATCTGAATTCAGAGAACCAAGGTTATGTTCTTTTGCATATTCGAGAATTCTTGCAGGCATATCGCCAGGCGGAATAAATCGTTCATCATTAGGATTTATTGTAAATGGAGAATTATCGGCATTTTTTGCCATATTTTCAATATCCATAAAAGATATATCTTTTCCGGCTTCATTCCAGATTCTTTTAGTTTCCTGAAGCAGCCATGTTCCGTTGATATTACTTAGAAAACGGATTTTATAATTTAAGCCCCCTTCATTTGTATATCCAGCTTTCATTGCTTCATCCGTAAGAATTGGAGCATCAATTTCTGTTCCGAAAAGAGCCCAGGTTCCGCAACTGATAAAAGCTGATTTCTTTTTAGGTTCTGCAGGTACTGCAGCTACAGCTGAAGCTGTATCATGGCTTCCCACATGAATCAGAGGAATAGGTGGAGCTGAGAGTTCATTCTGAATTTCCTGAGTTAAATTCAATGCTGGAGTACATGGAGGTACAATTTTAGGGAAGATATTTATTGGCAGTCCAGCCAATTTAAGAACTTCTTTGTCCCAATCTTTTTTTTCTGCATTGAGCAGTTGAGTTGTACTTGCTTCTGTATATTCACAAACAATTTGTCCGCAGAAAAGGTATGTAAGAGCATCCGGCATCAGCATAAGTTTTGCATTTTCAAAATCTTCGGGATGTTCTTTTTTATGTGCAATTAACTGAGTTAAAGTGTTGAAGAACATTTTTTGTATACCAGTTTTTGCATATATATTTTTTTCAATTTCTTTGGTAAAGAATGAATCAACGATTCCGTCAGTTCTGGAGTCTCTGTAGTTGTAAGGTAATCTTGCAAATTCACCGTTTTCTTTTAGGAGGACATAATCTACTCCCCATGTATCAATTGCTATACCGGCAATGTCATTACATTCTTTGAGTGCTTTTTTTAATCCTGTTTTTAGTTCGTTGAAAATTTTATTAATATCCCAATAGAGAGAGCCATTTATTTCAGTCGGACCATTTGGGAATCGGTGTATTTCTTTTAATTCAATTTTGTTATTATCAACACTTCCTAAAATGCCGCGTCCGCTTGATGCTCCTAAATCAAAAGCTAAAAAAGTTTTTTTCATTTTATTTTCTCCATTTGTCGATATATTGTTTTAAGTATTTTATTGTTTTCCATATTTTTATCAGGATATATAATAAAATATTATTTAGTCTATTTAAACAGGAATATACCAGTCAAAATAGAAATGTCAATACCCATTTTATGGTTTATAATTTATGTTCAATGTAGTTTGTAAAAATTGAAGCTTTCCAAAAATTGTTATTTTATCAATAAGCGAAATGTCTAGATTATTATGCATCATACGAGGGATTGTAGATGATTTTTCAAATTTAGTTAAAGATAAAACATTATATTAACTTTTAAAATTACACTTGGCGCGTTTAAATGCCAGGTTTATAGCGGCAAACAGGCTTCCCGTGTCTGCACGATTTTTGTAGGCGATATTGAATGCGGTACCGTGGTCGACGCTTGTACGAATAATAGGTAGACCTAAAGTTGAGTTGACGCCTTTATCAAAAGCGAGCATTTTAAAAGGGATATGTCCCTGGTCGTGATACATAGAAATAATACCGTTATATTTATCAAGAATATTTTTAATAAAAAGAGTATCGGATGGGAATGGTCCTTCTACAGTGATACCTGACCGTTTAATTTTTTCGATAGCTGGTTTTACAATTAATTCGTCTTCAGTTCCCATAAATCCATTTTCTCCGGCGTGAGGATTAATTGCGGCAACTGCAATAATTGGGGAAGAAATACCTTCTTGTTTTATTGCCTCATATAACATATCTGCAACATCAATAATTCTTTTTTGAGTAATGGAAGAAGATACCATTTTTAATGGGATATGAGTTGTGACAAAAGCGACTCTAAGATTTCCGGAAGACTGCATCATTGCGAAGTTTGCAGATGCACACAGATCTGCGATGTATTCGGTATGTCCGGTAAAATTAATTCCAGCCATATTGATTGCTGTTTTACTTACAGGGCATGTGACAATTGCGAAGTTTTTATTATTTATGGTATCAATAGTTGCTTGTTTAACAGCATTAATTGCAGCGATTCCGCATTGAGGAGAATTTTCAGCCACTGTTATTTCAGAAAATTTCAAATTTCCAGTATTCACAATATGTAAATTAATTTTATCCAGAGATATACCAAGCATTTGTGCTGTTTTAAAAAAAACATCTTCTGAACCGTATAGAGTTAATTTTATATTTTTAGCAGAAGAAAAATATTTTACAGCTTTGATTGCGAGTTCCGGGCCAATCCCTGCCGGGTCGCCCATTGTTAGTGCTATTTTTATATTATTCATTTTATTATCTTTAAATTTTTATTAAGATTATTATTAAGGGGAATCAGTAAATTTTATAATTACGACTTCTGGATCGCAGAATAGTCTAAATGGGAGGCGCGTAGTTCCGATACCTGAAGTCATAATAAGATTTGCGTCATGTATTTGAGAGTGATAATGACCATATTCAAATAATTTCCAATATTTAGTGGATGTAACCATTGCTCCGAAAACAGGAATTCTGATTTGTCCTCCATGGGAGTGACCGCACAGATAAATTTTATTATATGAATTCTGAATATCGTGAATTGAATCAATAACAGGTTCCACACTATGTGAAATAATGCAGTTTAATTTGTCTTTGCATAGTTTTTCAGTTTTAAGCATTGGAGAGCCAAGTTTTGGTTCATCCAAACCGTAGAAATTAATGGAATCAAATTGAATATTGTCATTAATGATGAGATTGAATCCTGCTTTTTTATATTCATCAATCCATATTGAGTCAGGGTACCATTTATTTCGTCTTCTGTCCCAATTGCCGTATACTGCAATTTTTGGAGTATTTGAGAAATCTGCAAAAACTTCTTTAAGGAAAGAAAAAGCATCTTCTTGATAGCATGCATAAGTAATTAAGTCACCTCCAAATACAATCCAGTCGGGATTAACATTAAGAAGAATTTTTTTAATTTTTGAGATATCAACTTTAGCGCTGCCGTAGTGCAGGTCAGAGAAGAAAAGTAATGTTTTATTTTTTAGGTCGTGAAATTTTGAAGTATTTATGGTATATTCGACAAAAGTAAGATATTGGTATGAGGAATCTATTATTTTTCTGTCAGAATAACCGGCAATTCGATTCCATTGACCGGCTGTTGAAAAAATATGTCTGATGTTTTTCATTATTTAGAATCCTTATTACGGTTTAATCTTTTTTATTTGTTAAAGTTGTTTTTTTAATTCATATTTTTTACCTGGCAGGGGAGCGATAAGACCTTTTATTTGCATTTGCATTAAAGTTGCCAATAAAGGTCCAGGCTGAATGGAAAGAGCAATTGCAATTTGATCAGTTGACATTGAGCCTTTGTGTAGTTCACTGATAATTTTTTCTTCTGTATTATTTAGTTTTATTTTAGATTTTGGTTTCTTATCTTCTTTTACAGCATAAGATGGTAAAAAAGAGAACTCTTCAAGAATATCGTCAAAAGTTTCTGTTAGCTTTGCTCCATTTTTGATTAATGTATTTGTTCCTTTTGCCTGGGGGTTATCAATTTCACCAGGTACTGCAAAGATTGTTCTACCTTGTTCTAGAGCGAATTTTGCAGTAATTAATGAACCACTTCGCTCGCCTGCTTCAATAACGATTAAGCCATTAGATAGACCGGAAATTATTCTATTTCGCAAAGGGAAAGACCAGCGTGTCGGAGGGAATTCCATTGGGAATTCAGTTATGACAGCACCATTTAATTTAACGATATTATTAGCTAGTGGGATATGATCCTGTGGGTGGATTCGTGCCAGACCTCCGCCAAGAACGGCAATTGTTTCGCCTTTTTTTTCGACTACAGTTTTGTGAGCAGCTGAATCAATTCCATAAGCTAATCCGCTGATCACACGCCATCCTGCGTCAGCAGCGGCAGCAGCGATATGTGCAGTCACTTTTAATCCATATCTGGTAGTTCGTCTGGAACCTACCATAGCAATATTCATAGATGTATCTTGCGGGAGGTTTCCCCGTACATATAGACAGAGAGGAGGGTTGTATATTTGTTTTAAAGATTCCGGGTATTCCTTATCTGCAAGAGTTATAATTTTGACATCAGCCATACTTGCTAATTCAAGTTCTTTGGCAATGTTTGTTTTTTCCTGCCATGCGAGAATATTATCTGCAGTTTTTTTATTTATGCCATATTGAGATTTCAGGTCGCTGTGAGAAGCATTTAGTAGGTTTTTAGGCGACCCAAAAGCAGATATAAGCTCCTGGATACGGATTGTTCCGATACCAGGAATCATATTAATAATTATATAAGCTTCTTTTTCAGTCACAACAGTTCCTTATAGCGGTCATAATAAGTTTTTTATCAGGAATTTCACACATTACAGCATCTCCAATTGTTTCCGGCAGGATAAATCTGACTTGACCGTCAATAACTTTTTTATCTTTTGACATAGCATTATAAATTTCAGATGGTTTGACATCAGATATGCTGGTTGGTAGTAGTAGGTCTCTAAGCAGAGACTCCTGGCGTAGTTCAGCCGCATCATCTAATCTGAAATCCGCGACAGAAAGGCTTGCTGCCATACACATTCCGATGGCGACAGCTTCACCGTGATTTAATTTCTCATAACCTGTAATAGTTTCAATAGCGTGTCCGAAAGTGTGTCCGTAGTTTAATAAAGCCCTTAATCCTGATTCTTCGCGTTCATCTCTGCGTACAACATCAGCTTTCAATTCGCAACATTTGGCAATTACTGAAGTATATACTTCCGGATTGAGATTTTTTAATTCTCTGATATGGTTTTCCAGGTGGATAAAAAAATCTTCATCAAAAATCATTCCGTATTTTACAACTTCAGCAAGTCCGCATGCTAATTCTCTTTTAGGCAGAGTTGAAAGAACCTCAGGGTCAATCAGTACAGTTTTTGGTTGCCAGAATGCACCGACCAAATTTTTACCTTCTGGCAGGTCAATGCCTGTTTTCCCACCTACGCTTGAATCTACCATAGCAAGGAGAGTGGTTGGTATCTGGATAAAATCTATTCCCCTCATATAAGTTGCTGCAAGAAAACCTGCAATATCACCAACAACGCCGCCGCCTAATGCCACAATGACAGATTTTCTGTCTAATGTACCTGACACAGCTTCATGATATAATTTTTCCATAGTTCCAATATGTTTGGAGCCTTCTCCTGGTTTTATTGCATATAATTTACATTCTTTAGCTTTTATGGATATAGTTTTTTCTACTATTTTCCCATATAAATCGTTAACTGTTTCATCTGTAACTATTAAAACTTTTTTGCCTTTAATGAAAGGAGTAATATTATCAGAAAGTTTTTTCTTAAACATTCCTGGTGATATAAATATTTTATAAGCTCGTTCTTGTAAATTGACATTTATCTGTTTCATTTGCTTTGTCTTCTCCTTATGGATATCTTGTTAGAATTCGAATATTGAACATTCGAATTTGTATATAATACAATAAAAGTTTTAAAATGTCAATGTAAAACTATTTAAAAGTCAATTTTAGAGTCAGAATTAAAAAAAGTCATTAGCAAACCCATGATTTTTTAATTAGTTGAGCCGTTGCTTCAAGAGCTTCAGGTACGACTCTTATATCAGCTAAGACTGGCATAAAATTTGTATCGCCATTCCATCTTGGAACCACATGCATATGTATATGCTCTTTTACTCCTGCACCAGCAGCAGTTCCAAGATTGAAGCCTATATTAAATGCGTCCGGATTCATTATTTTTTTCAGAGTTTTTTCAACTGACACGCACAGATCCATCATTTCCAGGCGTTCTTCTTTTGTTGCGAGTATGAGGTCATTAATATGCCTGTATGGGGCGATAAGAAGGTGTCCGGAGTTGTAGGGGAATTTGTTCATGATGACAAAACATTTTTCCCCTTGAAATACCAGATTCTTATTTTCTGAATCATTTTGTTTAATGCACAGGAAGCAGGAATCCTCTTTTTCAGAACGGATAAAATCAATTCTCCATGGAGCCCATAATGGGCGATTTAGCTCTTTCATTAACTTTTTTCCTTTATTTTACTTGAAAAACAAAAACTTATATATATATTCAAGCCCTAATTCTTGATTTTTCAAAATATTAAGTTAAAGTAAATAGTAATTTTTAACAAAAAGGTTGTCATTATGAAAAAGAACATACATCCTGAATACGGAGATGCAAAGGTACTTTGTGCCTGTGGAGAAGTATGGGACGTGAAATCTACAAAAAAAGAAGTAAAAGTTGGAATATGTGCGAAATGTCATCCATTTTTTACAGGCAAGCAGAAGCTTGTTGATACCGCTGGACGCGTAGAAAGATTTCGTCAGCGTTATAATCTCAAATCTGAAGAGTAAACTTTATAAATTTTATTATTAATAATAACTGCCGTTATTCATACGGCAGCGTTATCTTCTGCCTTTTTCTAATTTTAACCAACCGGAAAATAACTGCATGAAACCCCATGAAATAGCTGGATATATAGAAACACTGAGAGGTCGTTTTAAAGAAGTTACAGAAAGTTTGTCTGATCCATCGATTTACTCTGATCAGGTAAAATGCCGGGATTTATCACGGGAGCGTCAGAAGCTTGAAAATTTATTTAATGACTACGGGCGTTGGGAAACAGTTTTAAGAGAAATTTCAGAAAACCGTGATATGCTTTCAGGAGAGACAGACGAAGAGTTTAAGTTGGTAATTGAGGGAGATATTGAGAATTTAACAGAAGAATCTGATCGTCTTGAAAACGCAATACTAGCAGCATTACTTCCGGCGGACCCGAATGATTCGAAAAATATTATAGTTGAGATAAAGCCAGCTGCGGGAGGAGATGAATCTGCTCTTTTTGCTGGAGATTTATACAGAGCATATTGTTATTATTCGGATAAACAAGGTTGGAAAAAGGAGACATTGGAGTTATCCGAAAGTGATTTGGGTGGGATTCGCAATGTTGTATTTTCCCTTTCAGGCAGTGAAGTTTTTTCAAAGATGAAATATGAAAGTGGGGTACATCGTGTGCAGAGGGTTCCAACGACTGAGTCTGGAGGTCGGATTCATACATCAACGATAACAGTATCGGTGTTACCAGAGGCAGAGGAAGTTGAATTGGAGATAGACCCAAATGATTTAAGGATTGATGTATACAGAGCATCTGGTCCTGGAGGTCAGTGTGTGAATACGACAGACTCAGCGGTCAGGATTACTCATATACCAACAGATACAGTTGTAACTAGCCAGCAGGAAAAGTCTCAGCACCGTAATAAAGAAATAGCGATGAGAATATTGAGAGCTCGTTTACTTGAGAAGAAGCAGAAGGAAGATGCGGCAAAGCAGGCAGCATCCAAACGAGCTCAGGTTGGGACAGGAGATAGAAGTGAGCGTATTAGAACTTATAATTTTCCGCAGAATCGTGTAACCGATCACCGTTATAATATTTCGATACACAATTTACCCAAGCTTTTGGAGGGTGAATTGGATATGTTGTTTGAGCAGATTATCGCAATAGAGTGCAGGCGCAGGCTGGATGATCTTGGAGAAGGCAAATGAGTAAAAGAAAATTCATTATAGAAAAGGTTGGTTTTCTGGAGGTTAATTGTTATATAATTCCTTCGGAGAAAGACAACTGTGTTTATATTATTGATCCGGGTGCATCACCTGATAAGATTGTCGCACATGCCCAGACATTTGGTTTTGATAATTATAAAGTACTATTGACTCATGCACACATAGATCATATAAGTGCTTTAAAAGAGACGATGGACAAACTTAATACTTCATTTGTCTATCTGAATGAGAATGATATAGGGCTTTATCAAAGTCCGGCAAATGAGCTTCAACCTTTAATGCCGGCATTAAAAGAGCATCCTGATACAGTGGATTCTTTTGATTCAGACGAAGTTGAAGTAATTCCCACGCCCGGGCATACACCTGGTGGAGTTTCCTTTTATCTAAAAAGGCTTAATGCATTATTTACAGGGGATACATTATTCAAACAGTCAATAGGTCGTACAGACTTTCCTGGAGGGTGCCTTGATACTCTTCTTAGTTCAATAAAAAAAGGTCTTTTTATTCTACCTGAAGATGTTGAAGTTTTTCCGGGACACGGTCCTTCTTCATCTATTGGAAGTGAGAAAAAATCAAATCCTTTTCTTTGAGCCTGCTTAAAACTTTTTAATTTGTAATAACAACTATTTACCTCTTTTATCATTTTTATAAATATTTCTTGGTATTTGAACTGTTTATTGTATGGTTTAGTGGTTTGTAACTTTCCATTTTTATAGTATATTTAGGAATCGGGATTGTAAACTTTAAGTAATTTATTTTCATTAAGTAATTTATTTTCAGGGCTTTTTTAGTTTAAAATTAAGATATTACTATAATTTAGTTTTATTTTTGGAGCAAAAGCTTTTCAGTATTCTAAAAATGTTTGGATTGTATTACTGTTGATTTTTATTTTGATAATAATTTAGTTTACTATTTTAATAAAAAAGGTAGGTTTGGGACAGTGTAATTCTTGAAAGACTCAGAAATAGTGGCTGTTTCGTTATGCATGGAATTATGAAAGATAACAGGGAAAAATTTAATACAGGTTCATGGATGCGTTGGCATAAGATATCTTATCACGCTTCTGAAAATGATTTGATTTTTTTACTTTCTTTGCGTTTGCGTATTTTTAAAAGCCTGACATTGGTTGCGTCTTTTTTTTTACTGCTTGTTGTTGTTGTTCAGATTTTTACATGCGATGATTTTCCTCTTGCCGATTTCGGGAATTTATGTGCATTTATAATTTTAAATTTTATTGTTCATAAAAAACCTGAATTTTTACACGCGTGCTCCTGGCTTGCATTATTTGCATTATTAACAAATATGATTGACGGATTTTTTCCTTTTCAGCCAGGGATTATAAGACCCGCATATCTTCTTTGGCCGCTTCTTGTGTTGTTTGGTGTATTGTTAGGAGATATTTGGATTTCTCTGACAGCGTTTCTTTTCGTATCTGCGGCATTCACGATTATAGCTGTTTTAAATTATCCGTTATCTACTGAAGATCTTATGATTCTAGCTAATTTATATATACTTATTGTAGCATCAAGTTATGCATCGTGGGCAATTTGGCGTCAATATAGAACACTTATTGCTATTATTCAGGCGCAGTCTTCGGAAATACGACATGAACTTGATTTAAAGATGCGTTTGAATGCTATTATTTTTCATGATTTAAATTCTCCATTGGCAATGTTAAAAGGGGTTACACAACTAGCAGAAATGAAAGGGAATTGTGATCAAGATGATTTTGAAATGCTGGAAAAGACGGCAGAAAGGTTTTCTTCAATTATTCGTTCAGCAAAGACATTGGATGTAGGTACAGAACTTTTATTGAGTAAGGTAAAGCCTATAGAAATTTTTAATGATTTGAAAGAGATGTTTATTTTTATGAAAAAAAAGAAAAAGTTATCTTTTGAATTTAAAAATCCAGGGGGCGAAGAACTCTTTATAATGGGTCACAAAGAGATTCTTGTTAATTCAGTTTTTCAGAATTTTCTATCGAATGCGGTAAAATTTGCGGAACCCGAAAGTGTGATTGAGATGAAATGTATAAAAGAAGAAGATGGAGTAAGGCTTTCAATAATAAATAAAGGCTCAGGATTCAGTAAAAATATACTTGAATCTGTATGGACTGGGAAACGGTATAAATCTGAACCTAGTACTGACGGAGAGGTTGGTTCCGGGAAGGGACTGCTGATTGCCTCGATGTGTTTAAGAAATATGGGAGCAGTATTAGAAGTTAGAAATCTTGAAAGAGAAGCTGAATTGTCGGCTTTTTTCCCTTTTAATAAAAAAAACGGAGTAAATGATGAGTGAAATCTCAAAAGATAATATAAAGAAAATTCTTAACAAAAGAGATTGGAAAGATAATGATGAGTTAAACGGTGCTGTGGATGAAATTATTAATGAGATGACCTTAGAAGAGAAATTAGATTTTATTTACGGGTGCGGGTTTAATGCTGCACCTATTGAAAGACTTGGCATTCCAGAACTCAACATGTCTGATGCATCAATGGGAATGCGTCAGATGCCTTGGCCTAAAGTAAGGGGATTGGATCCGGCAACTGCTTTTCCTGCAACATTATTATTAGCTGCGACTTGGAATTGTTCACTTGCATATCAATATGCGGAATCAATAGCTGAAGAATTCAGGTCAAGGAGAGTTCAGGTATTATTGGGACCTGGAGTAAATATATATCGGCATCCTCAATGCGGTCGAAATTTTGAATATCTAGGAGAAGACCCTTACTTAGCTTCAAAGATAGTATGTTCCTATATAAAAGCTGTCTTAGATGTAGGGGTTATGCCTGTTGTTAAACATTTTGCAGCGAATAACAGTGAAGTCAAAAGGAGAAATAGTAATTCAGTGGTTGATGAGAGAACATTGCATGAAATATATTTTCCCGCATTTAAAGCAGCAGTACAGAAAGGGGGAGTTCAGGGGGTTATGAGTGCTTATAATCTTCTTAATGGTGAATATTGCGGTGAAAGTAAATATTTACTACAGGATATATTGCGAGATAGATGGGGATTTGATGGAGTTGTTATTTCGGATTGGGAGTCAATTTGGCATACAGAGTCAAGTTTAAAGAATGGAGTTGATTTAGAGATGCCAGGTGATGGACAGACAGATATTTTTGCTCCTGAAAAAGTAAAAAGAGTTATAGAAAAAGGTGAAATCAGAGAAGAAGATATTGAGAAAAAGGTCAGGAATATTTTGAGACCATGTCTGCGTTTGGGACTTTATGCGGAAAACTGGCATAAGCCGGAGCTTAAAGAACGGGAAAAAATTCATTCTCAAGTTGCATTGGCAACAGCAAGAGAAGGTATAGTTTTGTTGAAAAATGAAGATCTTTTACCTGTCATAGCTGGAACTAGCAATAAAAAGGTCGTTTTAATTGGTCCGCTTGCATTGAGAACACCTACTGCGGGACGCGGTTCAGGTGCAGTATTACCGAAAAAAGCGATCAGTCTGGCAGAGGCTTTCAAGAAAAATTATCCAGATGGAATAGTGCTGCATGAATTTAATGCAGAAGTCATAGAAGATGCAGAAGCTGTTATTGTATGTGTCGGAAATAATGAGAACTTTTTGATTAAGGATTACAGAAAAGCGTCAGGTAAAGTTTTAGATGATGAGATAATAATGGACGAACAGGCAAGCTTTAACGATGCGAATTCACCAAATGAAGGGGAGGGAACAGACAGGGTTTCTTTTAAGTTATCGGAGAAGCATATTGAACTGATAAAAAAATGTGCAAGTTTAAATGATAAAATTATTGTTAATATTGTTGCTGGAGCGGGCGTGGAGATGAATTCCTGGATAGATAAGGTAAAAGCTGTGCTGTTTCTTTTTTATCCGGGAGAAAATGGTACAATTGCAGCAATGGAAATTATATCAGGTAAAATTAATCCGTCCGGTAAACTGCCTATGTCTATTGAAAAAAATATTGAGGATAACAGTGCACATGAAAACTTCAATTTAGATTGGGCGGATGATTCTAATGTAAAAATGCTTGGTATAAGAGAATATCAGGATGTTTATTATAAAGAAGGTGTATTTGTTGGATACAGACACTTTTCAACAAGAGATATAAAACCTCTTTTTTGTTTTGGACACGGATTGAGTTATTCTAAATTTACTTTTTCTAATCTGAAAGTTAATTCTGTGGTGGATGGTCATTTAAAGATCTCATTTAATATTAAAAATGTAAGTGATATTGACGGCTATGAAACAGCTCAGGTATATATTCGAGATTTGGAGTCTTCAGTTAAGCGTCCTGCGTTTGAACTGAAAGGTTTTTCAAAAGTATTTATAGAAAAAGGCAAAGAAAAAATAGTAGAAATAGAACTTGATGATAGTGCTTTTGCATTTTGGTCTGAAGATTTAAAAGGGTGGAATATTGAAGATGGTGAATTTGAAATTATGGTTGGATCTTCAGTTGAAAGTATTCATTTAAGAGATAGGATTTTTATAAGAGCTTCCGAATTGAGCTAATGACAATTATGAAAAAGAAAATTGTAAAAATTATATCAGGCGGACAAACTGGAGCCGATAGAGGCGGACTTGATGCCGCTATTAAATTGAATATTCCTCATGGTGGTGCATGTCCACGGAAGCGGATTGCAGAAGATGGAGTTATTCCTGAGAAGTATAATATGCATGAGCTTTTTTCTTTCAGCTATGCGCATCGGACTGAACAGAATGTAATAGACTCAGATATGACTTTAATTTTTTCTTTTGGTTTTCCAGGAGGCGGTTCTGCTTTAACTGTGGATTTAGCCGCGAAACACTCTAAGGCATATTTAATAGTTGATTTGAATAATGAAGATAAGCTTATTGTTGAAAAGATAAAGGAACGGATAACTGGAATTTCACTTGATGAAATTATTCTTAATATTGCCGGATCAAGAGAGTCGACCTCACCTGGAATTGCCGAAAGAGTCTCTGCAATTATGATTGAAGTATTGAAATAATAGTTTAAGATACTATTATAAACACACGCAATCGGGATTTGAATTGGTTAATATATTATTAACTTGGAGGTTTTATCTGTAATGTATGAGGAAGTTTTAAATAAACTAAAAACTTTTGATCAGGAGCATCTTCTTGATTTTTATGAAGATATTGGTTCAGATGAACAGAAAGAGCTGCTCAGGCAAATCAACTCTATAGATTTTGAGCAATTAAAAGACCTCATCCATGAGCATATAAAAGCACCTGGTAATGATAAAGTTCCGGAGATTATTGAGTCGGCTTCATATTATCCTTCAGAAGCTGCTACTGAAGATTTAAAGATTTTATATTCTGATGCGGAGAAGAAAGGTAAGGAATTGATTTCAGAAGGAAAGGTTGCTGTTTTAACAGTTGCAGGAGGGCAGGGAACAAGGCTTGGTTTTGATGCACCTAAAGGAACATTTCCAATAACTCCCGTTAAGAAAAAAAGCTTATTTCAATACTTTTCCGAATCAATTGCACGCGCTTCCGAGAAATTTTCATGCCGTTTAAACTGGTTTATTATGACCAGTAAGGTAAATGATGATGAGACAAAGGAATTTTTTCAACAGAATAATTATTTTGGTCTTGATAAGGATCAAGTTAAATTTTTTACACAGGGAGTGATGCCAGTTGTCAGCGTTGAAGGTAAAATACTTATGTCAGACAAGGCAAATATTCTTTTTTCACCTGACGGTCATGGAGGGACATTAACAGCATTGAAAAAATCTATGTCTCTTGATTATATGAGAAAGAATGGGATTGAGCATATATCCTATTTCCAAGTTGACAATCCACTTGTACCTGTTTTAAATCCTACTTTTATCGGATTGCATTTTTTTTATAATTCCGATGTTTCTTCGCGCGTTATTAAGAAAATACACCCTCAAGAGAAATTGGGGCTTTTCTGTAATGTAAATGGAGTTGTAAAAGTAATCGAGTATAGTGACTTGCCTATTTCTTTAGCTGAAGAAGTAGAAAGAGACGGTTCACTTAAATTTGATGCTGGAAGTCCGGCTATTCATATTTTCAAAAGAGAATTCATAGAATCAATTACAGAAGGTAGCCGTATAAAACTTCCATGGCATAAAGCTGTAAAAAAAGTTAAGAGTATTGATAATTCAGGGAATGATAATTTTAAGCATGAGAGTACAGGTATTAAATTTGAAACATTTATTTTTGATACGCTTCCATTTGCTGAGAATACGCTTCTAATGGAAGGGAAAAGGGAGTATGAATTTGCTCCAGTCAAGAATAAAAGCGGAGAAGATTCGCCTGAGACTTGCAGGGAATCTCTTATTTTCAAAGATTCAGAAAAGTTAAAAAAAGCTGGAATCGATGTACCGTATGATGTGAATGGTAAGCCATTAGCAGTAATAGAACTTTCGCCCCGGTCTTTTTTTGATATAGAAGATATCAAAAAAAAGTTTGAATCTTCAGGGGAAAAAATAATTCAACCTGGAAAGGAAATTTATATACAATGAAACATAAAATTTTAGTTATTACTTTACAGGATATAATTATAGATCATAAAAAAGTTGCCGAAAGAATCAATAATGCCTGTCATTTTCCGGTGCCAATGGCTGTGACGGGCATGTTGTATCATTCAGAAAAATTATTCCTAACTCTGGAGCATTCAGATGATACAAAAATTTATAAATATGTTATAGCTCCTTTACCTTCTTTAGATACAGATGAGATTACTGCTGAGTTGAGTGCTAGAGCATTTTACGGCTTTTCTTTTATCGGAGGTTTTGAGTATAATGATAAATTGCTGGTTTTATATAAATTTAAACCGGAAATTCTTGATAGTAGTGAAAATAAATATCCTTTATTGTAAACTTTTTATTTTTTTTAATCAGCTTTTTATAATGGAGTAATTTCATGAAGCTTCTTTTCTCTTTTTTTCTTATTGTTATCCTCTCATCCTGTTCAGTTTTAAATTTTAATAATACTGTCCCATCACCATTTTCAGTAAATAAAGTTCCTGAATTAGTCAAATTGGGAATGAGTATTAAAGATATTTCTGAAAATTTAAAAACAATACCGGAAAGTTTAGGAAATGATAATTTTAAGTTTTTATTGAAAAACGGAGAGCTTTTTACTCGTTTTTCATCTTCAGATAAATCTTCAGGAGAATTGGTATTATGGAAAACTTTTATTATTACTCCTGCCGGAGAAAGGTGTCTAGGGCCCGATTCAAAGTCTCAGACATTAAAAATGATGAAAGAAAATCCTATCTGCATTAATGTAAAGATTGTTTCATCAGTATTTGATCAGGAAAGTACCGGTAAGTGTTATTACGAACAATTTTCGCCGGATGATATATATATTCGTGCGGAAAATGATACAGAACAAGTGGAGATGATTTTTTATAGGAAAAAATTTATTTTTACGAGAGGTAATGTTCCGGAGAAAAAAGTTTTGAAATACTTGACTGGGTATATTTTAAATTTGAATTTACTTCAAAGTATTTTAGGGGAAGCGATGGGCGTAGCTGTTAAAGAAGATAACGGGAAACGCTCATTTGTTATAGAAGATAAAAGTCAACCTTTAGTCATTTTAGCGATGAATAAAAAAGCGGTATATCCACCGCCTTGGAAAGTGGAAGGTTTTTTTATTCCTGTTTCCAATAAAAAAGCGTATGATTTTTCGTTTAATTTAAGAATTAATTTAAAAAATACACTTAATAAAGAAAATGTTATTCAGACAACACATTTCAAAGGTTTTTTCATACAGAAGCACAAATCATTTATTTCTGATTCTGATATTTCTGATTGGAATCAATATAGTATTATCTACGACAATAAAAGTATTTCGATATTACCTTTGCCTATTACAATTTCATCTTTTAATGATTTACCTGAATAGGTAGCATATAATGAATATTACAGATTACTTTTCCGGCAATCACACATTGAGATCCAAATTTATTTTTAATCTAGTTGCACCCGTTTATGGGAGAGTCGATTATTGGTTAAGGAATAAATATCAGGATGTTATGCCTCTTTTGGCTGAAGCTGTTGATTTAAAAGGTAAAAGTGTTCTTGATGTTGGATGTGGAACAGGAGCTTGGACAGGAGCATTTCAAAGTTATAAGCCGAAATCTTTAACCGGAATAGATTTTTCTTCTAGAATGCTTATAAAAGCTGAAGATAAGTATAAAGATATAGATTTTCAGCTTATGAATGCAGAGAAGATGAGGGACTTTAAAGATAATCAGTTTGATATTGTAACCGCATCGTATGTTTTTCATGGTATGAAGATTGAAGAGAGAAGTAAAATTCTTCTGGAAATGAAAAGAATTGCATCCAGTGCAGTTGTCATTCATGATTTTTATGGGAAAACTGAGTTATTTATCCGTATTTTAGAATTTTTTGAGCGGTCCGATTATAAACTCTTTAAAAAGAATTTTATTAACGAAATAAAAAAAGAATTTGAATATTTCAAGTTGATTGATACTTTTCACGCGACTGCATTTTATATCGGTTTGTTAAATTAGTTACAAATTTACAATTGTTTTCCTTTCCGGATTTTATAAAAGTTTTTTAATTTTCTTCTTGAAAATACTATTTCTTTTCTCTTGACTTATTAGCTAATAAGTGTTATATATAGAATAATTGGTTTATTTATAATGGGACTCTGAAATATTATTTTAAGGGTTGGCTATTATTATAAAAAATAGCAAAATCGTGAACTTAAAAATATTTGATTCATGTATTTTACTTGGTAAAAGAAAATTTAACTGTGTGCTGGATTCACTAAAACAAAGGAGTTATTATAATGGAATGTATAAAATGCAAAGTTCCTATGAAAAAAGCTAAAATGGAAGGTGTGCTTGTTGATAAATGTTCTACCTGCGGGGGTATTTGGTTAGATGCCGGTGAACTTGAAATGCTGATGCACCATGAAGAAAAAAGTCACAATGAATTGCTGAAAGAGGCTAAGACAGAACTGATAGAAGAAAAAAAGAGACTTTTGATTACGGAGGGGTTATGTCCTAAATGTCAGGGGCAAGCTTTGCATACATATATGAGGGCAGGGGTTGAACTTGATCGTTGTCCTTCCTGCGGTGGACTCTTTTTTGACTATGGTGAACTTGATAAAGTTATGAATGCGGAACAGACTGGAGTAAGACATTTCCTTCACGGTTTGAAAAAATCATTTGAAAAGTTAAAAGATAAAATTTAATGCCTGATTTACAGGAGATTATCACTACTCTTAAACCATATATGACAGAATCTGTTTGTTTAAAAACAATTCTGTCATCAGCGTCAATAAAAGAGTTTAAAAATTTATCAAGAGATTCTCGTAATTGCGGATTTGATACAGTTTTTACTGCGGTAAAAGGTGTTAATGCAGATGGACATAATTTTATTTCTGCTGTATTGGAAAGAGGATGCAGATTAGTTATTTATGATTCGGCACTGCCGGATAACAATAATATACATGAGTCTGTTTTTATAAAAGTTCGTAATTCAGGAGAAGCTTATGCTGTATTAGCAGAATTATTTTGTGGTATTCCTGGAGAAAAATTGAAATTACTTGCAGTTACAGGCACTAATGGTAAAACTACTACTGCTTTTATTCTTAGGCATATCATTGAATTTCATGGTTATTCGACAGGTCTTATTTCAACCGTTGAGTATTCTTGTGCAAAATTTCATTTTGACGCTGAACGGACTACACCTGATGCTTTAGTTTTTCAAAGATTATTAAAATCTTTTACGGATAATGATTGTACGCATATTGTAATGGAAGTTTCAAGTCATGCTTTAGATCAGTACAGGATTGGTTGCACTAAATATGATGTTGCGTTATTCACTAATTTAACTGGCGATCATTTAGATTATCATAAGACAATGTCTGAATATTTCCGAACAAAAAGTAAACTTTTTAAAGAACATCTGAAGGAAGGCGGTATTGCAGTCATTAATATTGATGATTCTTATGGTGAAGAGCTTTTCTCTGTTTTAGAAAAAGCGGAATCTTATGGTTTTTCAGAAAATTCGACATTTAAAATTTCTGAAGAAATTAGATATAATATTTCAGAATCGTCAATAAGAGTTGATTTTTCTATCAAACATAAATCAGAAAAGTTTGATATTTCAATACCGCTGCTTGGGAAATATAATATTTATAATGCAGTTGCATCATTTGCAGCCGCATATATGTTGAATATTCCGTCTGATGAAATTATAAATGCTTTGAAAGTCATACCTCAGGTTCCTGGGCGTTTGGAACAAATCAAAACCACTAATGGTGCTCTTGTTTTTGTTGATTATGCTCATACTGATGATGCGTTATATAAAGTTTTATCTGAATTATCCGATATTTCAAGGAAGCGTAATGGTAGATTAATTTGCCTATTCGGTTGCGGTGGTGACAGGGATAAATCAAAGCGTCCCCGAATGGGAAAAGCTGCATCTTTATTTTCCGATTCAATTATTTTAACTTCTGATAACCCAAGAACTGAAATACCTGAGACTATTATTGATGATATAATGCAGGGAATTCCTTCTGATTTCAGAGATATAACCGTATTGCCTGATAGGGAAAAAGCTATTGAAACAGGAATATCGGAAGCCGGTCCAAAAGACATCCTTCTCGTTGCCGGAAAGGGGCATGAAACTTATCAGGAAATCAACGGAGAAAAACACCCTTTTGACGATCGAAGGGTTATAAGAAAAATCCTCTCAATAATATAATATATAAAGAAAAAGATATTTGATTCTTCAAAGAAATGATATATAATAAGTTGTTGCCTAATTTAACAAACCAAGTTTTATGCAACGGAATTACAAGTGTTTGATTATTTGCAATTATTTTACCTAAAACTGAATAGAAGGGATTTTTATATGAAAAAAATAATTTTATTAAACTGTATGCTACTATGTTTATTTACAAATCTGTCTGCTATAATTAAAGAGATTCCTACCGATGGGCATTTTACAACTAATAGAGAATTTAAAGACAAATTCAGTAAATGGCTGAAAAATATGGTTGTTGAGCATTTTAAGTCAAGGCATAGTGACAGCATTGATAAACTTAAAAATGAAGTTGATTTTTTGAATCGTTTTTGTGATGAGTTAGCAGAAACGGATAATGCTGAAAATACTCTATCACTTTTTGATGAGTCGTTAAAATATTCTCAAATTACATTTGATTCGGATGGTGAACTTCATTTTAATGAGGACAATAATATTGATTCAATCTTTTATGCAGCATCAGGTATGCTTTATTTTCTCAAAACAGGTACAATTTATAGAATTGAAATAAATAAAATCCTACCATTAATGCGCTATACTTTACCATTACTTGAAGAGGAGAAGTATTCGATTCCGTTCAGGATGCTTTTTCAAGACTGGACTGCTGAAACTGCAAGGCTTAAAAACCATTATGACTGGCATACTGAATGGGAAGAAGGATTCACTTTTAAGACTGAGGCATTGAAAAAGAAATATTATACAAATAGTGATGTTGGAGACCGAATTGCTTATTTTTTATTTGATAAAGCGTGTGAGATTAATTGGGCTAGTGTACTGAAACCTTTGATTAAGAATTTAAAAAAATCACCTGAAGAGTACTCTCCCTGGCTTCTTAATATGCTGCAGGGAGAAATGATGGACAGTAATGCCTGGGATGCACGCGGTAGAGGATGGGCTTCTTCGGTAACTAAAGACGGATGGAGTAATTTTAAAAAATTAGGGGTTAAATCAGCTGAATTTTACCGTAAAGCTTGGGAGTTGCACCCCGAATTTCCAGAGGCTGCGGCAGAATTAATAGAAGCAGCAATGGCAGGACATACAAAGGATAGTGAGGATATTGATTTCTGGTTTTTAAAAAGTGTTGCTGCTCAAATTGATTATTTTGATGCATATGAATCGTATTCCTGGGCTTTAAGACCGCGCTGGGGCGGTACTCATAAAGATATGCTGCAGTTGGGGCAGGCTGCATATAATACAAAATTATTTTCTACAAATGCACCAAGATTTTTTGTAATTCAATTATTACTTACAGAGCAGGATAGAAACGATAAAAATATTGAATGGCGCAATGATTTTTATAAGAAAGAAGTTCAGGATGAAATTAATAAATTGTATTCATCAATGTTGTCTGATCAAAAGATAAGTGGATTAAAACGGGAATTGATTTCATTGGAATACGCATTTTGCTGTTTATGGATGGGGGATTATGAAAAGGCTACTGAATTAAGAAAAACCATATCTGATTATGTTTTTAATAACGCATGGAATGTTGATCATTTACGATCAAGAGTATTTTTTAATAAAGGAAAACCAAATACCAGAAACGGAAAAGAGTTTGATAGAGAGCTTGCAGCATTTACCGGAACTAATAAAGAGTTGCTTATAAAATGGCTGAAGGCAATTAAAGAAGGGGATGTGTTTACTGAATTTGAACTATACGATAAATTAATGGATCGCAATGTGGTGGATGATAAAACATTCAAGTTTTTTCAGAATACTTCTATTTTTTATAATAAAATTCCGACTTTAGGTTCGGTGAATTACAAAAATACTGTGCTTGTTCAGATGATTTTTAATAAAAAATTTGGTGTAGCTGAACAAATGATTAAAAATGGTGCGGATATTAATGAAAAGACCATACTGAAGACTTCTCCGCTGCTTGCGGCGGCAGAGAAGGGAAGTATTGATCTTGTTGATCTTCTGCTTCAAAAAGGAGCTGATGTTAATGCAGTCAATGTTTTTGGAAAAACTGCACTTATAAATGCCATGGGAAATGAGAATTCTAATACAAGAAACTCTCTATTAAAATTACTTTTGGAGAAGAAGCCTAAACTTGATGTTTTTGATTACCATTTTGACTCGCCATTAACTTTAGCTGTTAGAAATAATGACAAACAGGCTGTTGAGACTTTATTAAAAGCCGGTGCAGATATAAATACCCATCAAGTCTGGGCGCCAATTCATTTTGCGGCTAATTTTACCGATAATGATATGATTGATTTATTATGTAAATATAAAGTTGATCTTAATGCGCTAACTGAAGGAGCTTTGTTTCCGGCAACGGAAGTGGCAATAAGATATTCCGGCAAAAAATTTCCAGTTATTAAATCTCTGATAAAAAACGGAATTGATCTTTCATTAAAAGATGTTCAGGGTGATACAGCATTGCATGTTGCCGCAGAAGTTGGAGATGAAGATATTATTAAACTGCTTCTAAAATCAGGTGCGGATAAATATATAAATGTCAAAAATATTCATGGAAAACTTCCTGCTGATATGAGTAATAATCCAGAAATTAAAAAACTTTTACAATGATTAATGTTGATTTATTTTATTAAAGTAAATTAGTTTTTTAAAATAAATTTTTCAACAATATCATTAAGAACATCAAGAGTAATTGGTTTCGGTACATGAGCATCCATTCCTGATGCAATGCATCGCTCTTTATCACCTCTTTCAGCGTAGGCAGTCATCGCAATAATTGGAATTCTCGAAAGATTCTGTTTATGTTCAATGTCACGGATTTGAGAAGTTGATGCAAAACCATCAACTTCCGGCATTTCACAATCCATAAATATCATATCAAATTTTTGAGTTTTAAATTTATCAACAGCTTCAATTCCATCATCAGCCGTTTCTACAGTTGCACCAAGTTTTTCAAGAAAAGCCATAGCGAGACTCTGATTAATAGGATCATCTTCTGCAACAAGAACTTTTACGCCTGCATAAGTTTTTAACCGACCATCATGGAGTCCATCTTTCTTATCTTTTTCTTCTGAAAGAATTTCAATTTCTCTTAAAGGAGTTTCTGTCATTGGTACCTGAAAATAGAATGTAGCTGAATTATTGTCTTTTTCCAATTTCAGTGTACCTTTCATGTTTTCTGCTATTTTTCTGCATACTGCAAGCTCAATTGCAAGCCGTTTTTGTTTCTTATCATTAATTAATGCAGATTCGCAAAGCGAAAAAATGTCACAATTATCATAAAAGAGTAAATTTTCACCGGTAAATGAAATTTTTAACATTACATTATGAATTGTATTGCTGTTAGATAAATTCGTATCTGAAGTTATATCATTTACAGTTGAGGATACACTTAATAAAACTTGTTTATTTTCTGTATTGATAATTGCATATTCAATAAGTTTTGCTAGTATTTGCTGAAATTTTATAAGATTGCCATTGACTGTAATATATTTTGGAATATTAAACTCATAATCAAGCCTGATATTTTTAGAAGTTGCTTCTACTGCATAGTATGACATTATTTCTCTGCATATTTCATTCAAATCAAAAGGTTCATTAGAAATAGAACAGGTATCGGAGCATTCAGAAGAAAATGTACCAAATTCCTCCAGAAGAGACAAAAGATATTTAGCGGCATCTAATGCGGCAGAGACATAACCGGTTTGATTTTCTGAAAGATCTGTATCCTGAAGAAGTTTTAACATACCCATAATACTGTTCATAGGAACTCGCATTTTGTGATTCATCGCTGTTAAAAAGGTTCTTTTTTCAAGGTTGCCCAGTTCTGCTTCAAGTGCTGTTTCTTTAAGAATTGTTACTACTTTGTTTTTATCGTCCATAATTGGAACTCCTTATCCTGTCCCTTTACAGTTTGGATGCTTGTCAGTTTTTTAAAGTGTACTTATGTCCTACTAATACTACGGAAACTCTTCAATTTCAATAATATTTATTAAAATATACTCTACTTTTAAAATGAGTTGATATTAAATAAAAAAAAGAAGTGTTAAATTTACTGCAGATATAGACAAAAACAGAAAGAGGATTATATTGTAAGTAGATAAAAAAGTTAAAAATAAGATGTAGATTTTTTTACAGATGATAATTTTAAATAAGCCCAAGGAATAATTTGGGTGGAATTAAGGGTAAAGTAAATGAGACAAAAGTTATTATTGTTAACAGCAGTGCTATTCGGGGTATTGGCATTTTTTCTTACATATCGCCAATTAAAACAGGAACGCTTAAAATTAAGATCAATGACTAGGCAGGTGACTCTTATCCGCCTAAAAAATACAAAAATTGAAGGGGATTCAATTGAAGCAGGAGATATAGAACCTGTTAGAGTTGAACGCCTCCGCAGTAATATTACAGATGAGATACCATATTCAAAAAGAGTGACAGATGTTATAAAGCATAAAGTAAGTCAAATGATTGACAAGGGCTCAATATTGCGGTATTCAGACTTGAAACCTGAGGCAATTCGTTCTCAGGACGGGTTAGCTGGTATTGTCCGTTTGGGGCAGAGAGCGATTTCAATCCCTGTAGACACCGTGTCATCAGTTACTCATCTTGTGAAACCAGGCGATAGAGTTGATTTAATTGCTTCATTTCGTTTTCCGGAACTGAAGGGAGATAAAACAATGGATATGGTTACTTTGACATTACTGCAGAATGTATATATCCTTGCGGTTGGTAAAGACTTACCTGTTCAAAGCAGAAAAAATAAGAAAAACAAGGGATACAGTACTATTACAATATCTGTTACTCCTAAAGAAGCTGAGATGATTATTTTTGCGTTGCAGAAAGGTCGCATAGCATTGAGTCTGCGTTCGTACCAGGAGACTGGATATGAAAAAAATCTTCAAAGTGTCAATTTTAAGTATTTGGAAGAGAAGATTCCTGAATATAACCGGGAACGGGAAAAAAGAGAGCGTTCAATAAGGTACTGAAAACGATGTATGATATAATAATCAGAGAACCAGAATGTGAACCGGAAGAGTTGAAACTTGTTCCTGGTACTTATCGGGTTGGACGAAGTCCTGCATCACATATTCAGTTAACTTCTGAAAGCGTTTCACCAAGACACATTCTGTTATTTGTTTCTGAAAATGGTATTCAAGTTCAGAATGCAGCTCCCGATGTTACTGCAGTAGTCGACGGAGCTGAACTCACCGAAGGATTGATTTCTGTTTATCCTGGTTCAATAATAGAATTGGGCGATTCTGTGATTGAGATTAAGCGGATAGAGATGCCTGAACAGGATTTTTCTGCAATAGAAAAAACTTTAGCTGTTGAGACCTCAGAGACAGAAAGCAAATTAGATTCAGTAAAAGATTTTGGAGAGACACTGGATATAGGAGACAGGTTAAAAAATTCAACTCCTATTCAGGTGGAAAATGAAGCACTGGAAATTTTTAAGCAGAGTGTATCAGAACCGGTTGCGCCTTTTTCAAGTGAGGAAATTCCTACATTGAGAATATCAGGTATCCCAGAAAGTGCTCGTCCTTATGTTCAGGAGATAAAAAAGCGTGCCCATGTGGAGCTTATCAACAGGCTTAATTTAAAACGAATGGCTTTGTCTGGAGTTTCAGAAACTGAACTTGCTGAAAAAGCAGCAGTTACGATACATAGTATTTTATCTGAATTATCTGTACCTTTACCGGAAGGTGTTGATATAAAAATGGTAGAACGCGAACTTGTGCATGAAGCTATTGGATTAGGACCGCTTGAGGATTTGATTGCGTTAGATGATATTACTGAAATAATGGTAAATGGCCCAAATAATGTTTATGTGGAGAGAGAAGGTGTGCTCTGGCGCACAGACACAGCATTTGCAGATGATAATCAGGTACTTGCTGCGATTGAGAGAATTGTATCACCGTTGGGACGGCGTATTGATGAAAGTTCTCCAATGGTGGATGCAAGACTTCAGGATGGATCAAGGGTAAATGCAATAATTCCTCCTCTTTCTCTGATTGGTCCCTCTATCACTATAAGGAAATTTTCACGCACTCCTTTTACTTATAAAGATATAATCCGGTTTGGTTCGATTTCTGAAAATATGGTTAAATTTCTGAATTTATGTGTAAAACTCAGGAAAAATATATTAATTTCCGGGGGGACCGGTTCCGGTAAGACAACTCTGCTCAATGTTGTAAGTTCTTTTCTGCCGAATAATGAGAGAATTTTAACGATTGAAGATGCGGCTGAGCTGCAGTTGAATCAGCAGCATGTTGTAAATCTAGAAGCAAGACCGCCTAATATTGAAGGAAAAGGTGCAATTACAATTCGTGACCTGGTTAGAAATGCCTTGAGAATGCGTCCTGACCGTATTGTGGTTGGAGAGTGTCGTGGTGGCGAGGCTCTGGACATGCTTCAGGCTATGAATACCGGTCATGACGGTTCATTGACTACGATTCATGCAAATTCTCCGCGTGACGCACTTGCGCGTCTGGAAACACTGGTCATGATGGCTGGATTTGATTTGCCATTGAGAGCGATACGCGAACAGATAGCTTCGGCTATTTCTATAATAGTGCAGGTAGATAGAAATAAAGATGGAACCAGAAAGGTTACAAATATCAGTGAAGTAACAAAAATGGAAGGGGAAATTATTACGATGCAGGATCTCTTTTTATTCCGTCATGACGGTTGGAGTGAAGGTGGACAAATAAAAGGCGAACATATTGCCTGTGGTAATATTCCAACATTTATGGATGAGATACAACGCGCCAAACTTGATATTGATATATCCATGTTTAAAGATGAGCGGAAAATTGGAGGTCGATTCTAATGGAAGCTTCTGCAATTCTTTCTATCAGTGCCAGTGTATGTGCTGGGCTTTCAGCATTTTTTTTCACAATGGTACTAGTTGACTTTTTTACATTTGCTTCAAATACTTATAAGGAGAAGTTTATCCAGGAAACTGCAGTGGAGCTTGATGATGTTTTGATGCAGATTCCGCCAAACAGGATTCTGGATTTTTCTATAGCGTTAAGTTTTATGACAGGATTTTTTGTTTTTGCAGCAAGTGTTTTGATGTCAGATGAATTTTCATGGCCGAAAACAGTTTTCTTTTCCCTTGCGGCAGCTCTTTTTGCTTTTCCTGCTCCCCGTTTTTATTTACGATATAAACGGCGTATGCGTCTTATTCATTTTAATGAACAACTTGAAGATGCATTAACTTCAATGAGCAGTGCTTTAAAATCAGGATTCAGTATAAATCAGGCTATTGATGTGATAGCACAGGAAAATATCCGTCCTATATCGGTTGAGTTCAGGCAGCTTATGCAGGAAATCAGGCTGGGAGTGCCGCTGGAAGATGCGCTGCATAATATGGTTGAGCGTCTGAATAGTGATGATATGGAACTTGTTGCGACAGCTATTATAACTGCCCGCCAGACGGGTGGAGAGCTTACTATAATATTTGAACGCCTTGCCGGAGTTATTAGAGAACGCTCAAGAATACAGGGACGAATTCGATCTATCACAGCAATGGGGCGTATGCAGGCATATCTTGTTGGGGCTATGCCTTTTCTGCTTATGTTGATTTTAACTTACATGGCACCTGCTATTATGAGTGCTTTTTTCAATAGTATTGTCGGTATTATTGCTATAGGGGTTGTTTGTGTGTTGGTAGTTACCGGTTTTCTAGTAATTAAAAAGATTGTAACGATCGACATATAGGAGAGATAAAAGATGATAATAAATGAAAATGTTTATGATATAATAACAGCTTTATGCATGGGAATTGCAGGTGGATGTTTCAGTATGTACATTTTTAAACAGCTGGGGAAAATCCAGGTTGAAAAAACAGATGAAGAGACTCTCAGGCAGTTGCCCGTTTTTGTACGCTTATGTATGCCTTTTACCCGTAATTTTAAAAAGTTTGTTAACCGCTCTGAATTTGATAATTACAGGAAAACAATACAGGAAAGAATTATAATGAGCGGTTATGAGGATGTTTTAACAGCAGAGCAGTATTTGTCAGTTTATTGCGTCATGGGGTGTGTGGCTTTATTAATTGGGATTTTTCTGATAGCTACCGGGAGTGGACTGTCTGGAATTGTTGTTATAGGACTGCTTATTTATTATCCGCATGTCTGGTTAAAGTCAACTTACATAAAGAGGCATATTCAAATTCAAAAGGCTTTGCCGAATGTAATAGATTTATTGACATTATCTGTTGAAGCGGGAAAAGATTTTCTCACTTCTTTAAGAGATATTTTAGCACGCCGCCACAGAGATCCTCTTGGAGAGGAGCTGGAAAGAACTTTCAGAGAGATTCAGCTTGGTAAAAAGCGTGCGGATGCATTACGCGACTTGATAAAGAGGGTTAAACAGCCTGATTTGACTTCGGTAATAAATGCAGTTATCCAGGCTGATGAGCTTGGAGTTAGTATTGCAAATATCCTGAGGATACAGGGAGATCAGCTCAGGGTGAAGCGTTTTAACCGTGCAGAGAAAATGGCAAACGAAACTCCCGTTAAAATTATTCTTCCGATTGCTATATTTATTGTACCTGCTGTTTTTATTATTATAGGTGCTCCGTTTATTTTACAGATTATTTCAGTGGTTTTGAATAAATAATGATAATAAATTTATCAAAAAATAAGATTATTGCACGCAATCCGGTTTATGCGGAAAATTTTTTTACACGGGGCAGGGGAATGATCGCTAGAGGTTTTGATACATTTGATGCAATGGTATTTAACAGGTGTAATTGCATCCATACAATGTTTATGAGTATTAGAATTGACATTTTATTTGTTGATTTGGATAATAAGATTTGCTATTTAAGAGAAAAGCAAGTATCTTGGCATCCTTTTATTAGAAGTAAAAATGCTGTTGCTGTTGTTGAATTACCGGAAGGGACAATTGCTGAAACAGGAACAGTCTTAGGAGACCGCTTGGATTTAAATGCGGAAGTTGTTGGTAATAAAGTTTCGGAGATGTCTGATTTTCTATCGGCATCTGATTTGATAATTCCAATAAAAACGGACAAAGTAAATGAAGATATTTTTTAAGGAAGGACATAAAAACGGAGATGTGTATACACTTTCTCCACCAGGTATAAGCTTTGGTCGAGAACTTGACAATGATGTAATTCTCTCTCAGGCAGGAGCATCACGGTACCATTCTAAATTAATTTGGAAAGATGGTGAATGGTTTCTTAAAGATTTGGGAAGCACAAATGGCACCATTTTAAATGGCGAAAAAATTGACCCTAGCAAGGATATAAAACTGAAAAATGGCGACTTTATAAGAATAGGTTCTCAGACGATGTGTTTTGCGGAGAAACCGGAAGATGTTCCATCGGATATGAAAGAAGAGCTTAAAGTTGATGATGAACCTAAAATAGGACATTCAGAACGGACTATACAGGAGCTTGATGCGTCGTCGAAGTCAAAGGAATCTGAAAAAAGTCCTCTACATCCTACTCAGGGTGCGGCTCTCGGAGATATGGTTTTTGACGATTCGTTATTTAAAGCAAAAGAAAATGAATCTGAAAAAGATAAAAAACAGTCTAAGAAACATGCTGGGGTTCTGTTTTATGCTTCTGTAATAGCTATAGCTGTTCTTTTTGTTGCAGGTTACCTTTTTTTTGATAATCTGTCTGAGCCTGAACCGCTGCAATCTGCAAATCATGTAAAAAAACAGGTAGGAGTGCCGTTTCTGCTAATGTACGAAAAAGAGACTTCCACAAATGAAAATACGCCCAATATTTTTAGATTTGTAATGGAAATAAAAGATAATAAAGTTACAATTATTAGAGATGACCTTCAGGCAGGATTGCGAGACAGTCCGTCCCGAGATATTTCTGACGAACAGATCAAGCGTCTTAAGGAAGAAATTAAAGATTCCGGTTTTATGAATTTACAGCAAGGACAACTTGGAAGTGCATCAGCGTCAGGTAATTCAAAACAGACACTTACTGTTGCTTTCGGCAGAGAATTTAATTCAATTACCATCAGAAATATGTCTCCGCCGCGTTCTTTTGATGACGCGGTTCAAGTCTTAGAGGATTTTTCTGCAAGAGAATTAAATGTGCCTGCAATTTCTTTAACTCCTGAAGAAAGGCGTAGGGAAGGAATAGATGCTTTCAGGCGAGGCAAAATGCTATACAATAACTACAAAGCTGAAAGAGGGAATTTATATCAGTCTATTGATTTATTTAAAATTGCAATTGAAAATCTTGGTGCATTTTCGCCTGAGCCTCCGGAATATAGAGCAGCATGCGAACTTAAAGATACAGCATCCCGTATTTTAAAGGAACAGCTTGGAGCACATCAGAGGAATGCGAACAGTTTCATGAGACTTAAGCAGTATGGAAGTGCAGTTCAGGAGTGGCGTGAAATTTTAGATAAAACCGAACCCGGTTCGAAAAATCATAAGATAGCAAGAAAGAAGATAATTCAGTTGGAAGAATTAATTCGACAAATTGGAAAATAATTGAAAAAATCGGATTTTAAATTATGAAATACAGTAGAGTCTTATTTAAAACTTTAATATTGGTCTTAGTTGCAGTGCTTTTTTCAGGTATTGCCTGTAAGAAAAAGAAACTACCTCCGCAAAAAGTGGATGTATCGGTTACAACTATGCCTGACGGTGTTAATGTACGGGTTATCAGTCACAAAAACACCGATTTTGGTAAATCGCCTCAAAAGCATAAACTTCCTCCCGGTGAATATATTTTTGAATTCAGTAAACCAGGTTACAAAACAACCTGGGAGAAAGTTATCTGTAAAAAGGGTGAACCTGTAAACATTGAATTAAAAATGACTCCGTTATTGTCTTCAGTTGTAATTGAGTCAGACCCGAAAGGGGCTCAGGTAATCAAAGATGGTAATCCGGTCGGAGTAACACCAATGATGCTTAAAGATTTGTCTCTTGGCATTCATTCTTATGTAATCAAAAAGGATTCTTATTCTCCGCGTGAAGTTAAATTTGAAATCGAAAACGAGCGACCTCAGCTTATAAAAGTCAATCTTAATTCAAATGTAGGTATTTTACAGGTCAGATCAGTTCCTTCCGGAGCAAAGATTTTTCTTGATGATTCTCCCCGGGGACAAACTCCTGCTATTGTTAAAGTTGAAGAGGGAAAATATGTCCTAAAAATTGAGAAAGAAGGATATGAACCTTTTGGGGAGAAAATCATGCTTTCAAAAGGACAAACTGTAAAAGTTGCTCCAAGATTAAATATCAAGTTAGCATCTCTGGAAATTACAACCGAACCTTCAGGAGCTGCAATTTCTGTAAACGGCAAAAAGTATAATGATTCACCAGTAACACTTGATGATATGCAGCCTGGTACTTATGTCATTGAAGCAACCATGCCTAATTATGATATAGCCAGCCGGGAAGTTTCTGTTGCTCCAGGACAAAATGCTAAAGTTCACTTGAAATTAGACAGTAATATGTGTGGAATAGACCTGTATGTAAATCCTCCTGGAGTCACAATTTATGTGGACGGTAAGAAACTCGGTATTACACAACCGAGCGAAGTAAAAGGGGAGTCTAAAATATTCAAGGTGCGTAATCTTCCAAGTGGGAAGCATTCAATTATAATGGCACATAAAAGAGGTAAACCTTCTCAATTACAGTTTTCCGTAAATATCAAAAAAGGTGAAATAAAGCGGAAAGGTCCGATGTTTATGTGGTATGAAAATACTTTTATTAAACTTAAAAACGGCAGAGAGCTTTATGGTAGAATCAGCTATGAAAATGAAAATGAAATAATATTTGAAATCAGTCCGAAAATCAAGGTCAGGTATGGTAAAAAGGAAATATCTGTTTTAAGACGGCTGAAAAATAATGAATAATGCTTTAATTTAAAAGTATATTATATTGACAACTCGATTCTGTACTGTAATGTTCAGTATCGATATGATGAATTAACAAATTTTAAAATATAAAAAGACAGGTGAACTTATAAAAATGGTTTATAGAATAGAAATTGCACCAGTATCGGAAAGCCTTGATGCAAAAGGTCAATCTGTAAAAAAACTTATTAAAGATTTTTTCGACATAGATATAGATAAAGTTATAACTCGTGATGTTTATACTGTTTCAGCTGATATCTCTGATAGTGATGCTGAAAAAATAGGATTAGAACTTGCAAATCCCGTTCTTCAGTCTTATACAGTCGGGGAATCTCAGGAAAATTGTGATTTTCTGATTTCTGTGGGATTTAAACCTGGTGTAACAGATAATGTAGGGCGTACGGCACACGAAGCTGTAGGGGATATTATCGGCAGGAAATTGCATTCTGATGAATTCGTATTCAGTTCAAAAGAGTTTCTTATTACCGGAAGCAACCTGACTAAAGAAACGGTTCATCACATTGCAGTAGACCTTCTTGCAAATGAATTGATTGAAACGGTCAGAATCTTTGACAAAAAAGAGTTAATGGAATCTGGTATACCTGACAACCTTCCGCTTGTTAAGGGGACTTCAGAAATTAAAGTTAATGAATATAACCTTGAAGTTGCAGATGATGAACTTATGGAAATAAGCCGTAAAGGCGTACTTGCTCTTTCTCTTGGAGAGATGAAGGTTATTCAGAACTATTTCAGACAGGCAGTCGGGCGCGGGGAAATCGGATTAACTTCAAATCCTACAGATGTCGAGCTCGAAGTCTTAGCTCAGACTTGGTCTGAACACTGCAAACATAAAATATTTGATGCTGTTATTGAATATGAGGATGAAAACGGAGAAAAAGAGACGATTGTTTCTTGTTATAAATCTTTTATAAAAAAGAGTACTCATGAAATTGCGGAAGAAATTAACTGGCTTGTTTCTGTTTTTCACGATAATGCAGGCGTAATTAAATATAATGATAAATTTGACTTAGCTTATAAAGTTGAAACTCATAATAGTCCATCTGCTCTTGACCCGTACGGTGGTGCAATGACTGGTATAGTCGGTGTGAACCGTGACCCTATGGGGACAGGACGCGGTGCGGATCTTTTGATTAATGTCTGGGGGTATTGCCTTGGTTCTCCGTTTACTTCCGGAAAAGATGTGCCGGAAGGTCTACTTCATCCGCGCCGTTTGAGAGACGGTATTCATAAAGGTGTCATTGATGGTGGTAATCAAAGTGGTATCCCTTACGGATTAGGATGGGAGTATTTTCAGAAACGCTATTTGGGGAAACCATTAGTTTTCTGCGGTACTCTCGGATTGCTTCCTTGTATGATAGGAGATACTCCGGGACATGAAAAAGAGATTCATCCGGGTGATTTAATTGTCATGGCGGGGGGGCGAATTGGTAAAGATGGTATTCACGGTGCGACATTCTCAAGTGAGGAACTTCACGGAGACAGTCCTTTGCATGCTGTACAGATAGGTGACCCCATCACCCAGAAAAAAATGAGCGATTTTATTTATGAAATAAGAGAAAAAGATTTATATCGTTTTATTACTGATAACGGAGCAGGGGGATTATCTTCAAGTATCGGCGAAATGGCTGAACACAGCGGAGGATGCAGGATGGATTTGGCTAAAGCTCCGTTAAAGTATGACGGACTACAGCCTTGGGAAATACTTGTTTCTGAAGCTCAGGAAAGAATGAGCTTTGCTGTCCCTCAGGAAAATATTGATGAATTTATGAAAATTGCAGAAGCAAGAGATGTTGAAGTTTCCGTTTTAGGTGAATTTACAGATTCAGGAAAATTTCATATACTTTATGATGATGAAACAGTTGCATATCTGGATATTGAATTTATGCACAAGGGCCTTCCGCGTATGAATCTCAAAGCAAAATGGACTCCACCAGCTCTTTCTGCTCCGGTTATTCCTGATTCTGAACTTGCTGATGATATTATTGAACTTACTTCTTCTCTGAATATCTGTTCAAATGAGTTTAAAGCCCGTCAGTATGATCATGAAGTTAAAGGGATAAGTGTCATTAAACCTTTTGTAGGTAAATATCGTGATGTTCAAAGTGATGCTACTGTAAGTATGCCGGAACCTTGTTCTAGAGAAGGTATTATCCTCTCCTACGGTATTCTACCATCATATAGTGATATAGATACTTATCACATGATGGCTTCTGTAATAGATCTCGCAGTAAGGCGTATTGTTGCTGTCGGAGGTAATACAGATATGATTGCAGGATTGGATAATTTCTGTTGGCCCGATCCTGTTGCTAGTGAAAAAACTCCAGATGGTGAATATAAACTCGCTCAGCTTGTGAGGGCTAATAAAGCTTTATATGATTATACAAAAGCCTTTAAAACTCCTTGTATTTCAGGAAAAGACAGTATGAAAAATGACTGCCACTTAGGCGGTGTGAAAATTTCCATTCCTCCGACTGTTCTTTTCAGTGCAGTTTCTAAAATGGATGATATTTCCAAAGCTGTAACTCTTGATGCTAAATTTGCTGACGACACCGTTTATGTTATCGGAGTTACAAAACCTGAATTAGGCGGAAGTGAATACCTTGCTTTGAAAGAGCAGATTGGGGACAATGTTCCGAAAGTTGATGCTGATTCAGCTTTGAAAACTTATAGAGCCGTCAGTAAATTGACTGATAAATGTCTTGTCAATTCTCTTCATACACCTGCTCTTGGCGGTCTTGCTGCAGGCTTTGCAAAAGTAGCACTAGGCGGGCGCTTAGGTATTGATATAGATTTAAAAGCTGTGCCTGTTTCAGAACCTATGACGGATAAGGAAATTCTCTTTTCAGAAAGTAATTCCAGGTTTATTATGACGATATCCCCTAAGAACAGTGAAGCAGTTGAAGCAATACTCAACGAAGCCGGAGTTCCTTTTGCTGAAGTCGGTAAAGTTACAGATAAACAGAATTTGAATCTTTCCGGAAATTCGAAAGTATCCATTGCTTTAAACGATATTATAAATAATTATAAATCACCTCTTGACGGAGTGTAAGAATATTTGACGACTATCTGACTGTTAACAATATTGTATAAAAATAGCCTTTGAAGAACTTATTTAAAGGAAACAGAGGTGATTTTGACCTGGTTGTATTTTATAGTTAATTTATAGGATAGTTTTTATTTAAATTATGAAATAGGCGTTACAGGTTATAAATGAATTATAATTTGTAATGCTGTTTCTGCAATCAAGGAACAAATTGATATTCCAACCTCTATTTTTAGGCACACTGTTTGATAAAAAATAACAGCTAGTGTTGCCTGGGACTTTTCCCGATCCTTATATCAGAAAATTATATAAAAATATATAAGCATTTGCACTTAGTCTTTCTAGGTGAATCTACATTATCAATCCTACCTATATAATATTGTATTTTTTGCATTGCTTTACTGTTAGATTTGTTAGAATTATCATTAAGATTATACTTGATAAAATTATAATAAATGATAGATTAAATAGTTGAGGTTCGGAAAATGGTTTGTTTAAAAATAGTCATATTTTTATCTTAAACGAGGAAATATCAATCTTTTTCTGATTCAATAATTCAGTACTTAATATAGATGGGTAGTTGTATATTCGTCAATTAAATTGTGTTTGCTGCACTGGAGGATTATAATGAAAATGACTAAATGTATATTTTCGGGTGTATTTGTTGTGCTTTTCTTTATCTTGTTTTTTACAAATTCTGTCTACTCTTCTTCTATATCTTTAGACAAAGCAAAACTTCTGGTTAACGGTTGGATCAAAATGACTGAAACAGGAAAATCCATATTTAAATCCCCTAAAAAAATTAAGAATATTACGGCATATAAAAATTCTGAAGGTAAAAGAATGTTTTATGCCGCAAATTTTGAACCGGAGGGGTATGTAATAATTTCAGCAGATAATACACTTGAACCAGTTGTTGCTTTCGTTTCTAAAGGGATGTTTTCAGAAAAGTCACATTTTTATAATATGTTTATTAAAGATTCAGCTAATCGGTTTTTAAAAATTACAAATCAATCATCTTCTGGAGAAGGTGAACCTCTTGACACTGCTCAATCAGAGCAAAATGAAAATATTTTAAAATGGAATCGAATTTCTTCTTTTGCATCTAATACAGATGAACCGTTAGATGGAGACCAGCGTTTACCTTCTATCTCAGATGTTATGGTGCCACCTCTATTGACAATCGAATGGGGACAAACCAATCAAAGTAGTAATCATCAGGGTGCTGCTTGTTATAATTATTATACTCCACAATATAGCGGATGGAATGAAGGGGAAGCGGATAATTTTGCCTGCGGATGTGTTGCAAATGCTATAGCAGGTCTGCTTTATTATGACAAATACCCGCAAAATGGTGTTGGAACTGATCAATATTTGGTATCAGTTAGTTTTTCTGACACTCATAGAAATTTACGCGGTGGAGATGGGAACGGAGGACCTTATCGTTGGGATCTGATGAAGGATTCTTTTGTTAATTCCACTTTGGAGGAAAGAAAAGCTGTCGGCTCTCTGCTTTACGATTGCGGCTTGTCGGTTGCAATGAATTATGATAGTGACTATTCAGATGCTCAACTTGTTGATGCGGCTAATGCTTTTACTTCAACATTCTTTTATTCAAATGCTGTTGGTTTTACAAATTTCCCGAATATCCCAAATGATGATTTAATGAAAATGATAAATCCAAATCTAGATGCAAAAATCCCGGTTCTGTTGGCGATTATTGACAGTGGTTCTGGAGGGCATGCGGTCATTTGTGACGGATACGGTTATAACAACGGTACTCTTTATCATCATATTAATTGCGGATGGTATGGCGAAGATGATATGTGGTATAATTTACCTTACCTTGAGACATCAAGAGCTGATTTTAATACTATTTCAGTTTGTATATTCAATGTTTTTACAGATAAAACAGGTGAAATTATCAGTGGCAGGATAACTGACAGTTCGAATAATCCTGTTAGTGGAATCCACTTAACAGCACAAGTCGGGAATAATACTTTTACTTCGCTATCTGATCAGAATGGTATTTATGCATTTGCTGGAGTTCCCTCAAACTCTGATATTTCAATTCACTGCTCAAATCTTACTCCTATTACAGTTCATACTGGATTATCGGATAGTTCAAGTGTAGGGAATTTATGGAATATTGATTTTACGATGAATTCACAACCTTTAAAATATACTCTTACTGTTAATGACGGAACTGGAAGCGGGGAGTATGCCGAAAATGATACAGCTTCAATATCAGCTACAGTGCCGGCGGGACAGGTGTTTGATGCGTGGACTGGCGATACTCAGTATATTGCTGACACAAGTGCGGCATCAACTACAGTAACAATGCCGGCTCAGGATATTACGGTAACAGCCACATTTAAAGCCGGACAGCCGAGTACTTACTCCATTTCAGGTACGGTTACAGGTGATATTCAGCAGGGTGTAGTTGTTGCAGTAGATGCAACAAATTCAGCGACAACAGATGCAAGTGGCAATTACACAATAAGCGGACTTGCAGATGGAGCTTATACGGTAACTCCGACCCTCGCAGGATATACATTTACTC
>Ga0256913_10000046_pt1 | contig 47851 bp, 41 predicted proteins | sample Axial_MatmetaG_FD_185970 | JGI IMG/M metagenome (GOLD analysis project Ga0256913, IMG submission 185970) | Deep-sea worm associated microbial mat communities from Axial Seamount, Juan de Fuca Ridge, Pacific Ocean - Axial_Mat | ecosystem: Environmental > Aquatic > Marine > Oceanic > Microbial... | reverse complement strand
GCGACCCCACTAGCAAAGCATCGGCAGCCGGGTTGTTTTTCCACGAAATATCACATACCTATTTCCCGTTTTATATGGGAACCAACGAACGCAAATATGCCTGGATGGATGAAGGTTGGGCGGCTTATTTTACAAGGTTTATTTATGACTCGCTTTTCCCTGATTATCATTATGCCGAGCGAATGGTTTCTACCTTCGAAAGGCTGAGTGGTACAGAAAAGGAGGTTACTTTAATGACACCCTCTTATCTTATTGCCGACTGGCAAAGCTATCGGTCGCATGCATACAACCGTTCATCGGCTGCTTACACTTTTTTGCGCGATATGTTAGGAAATGATCTCTTTAAACAAGGGCTTCATACGTACATGATGCGCTGGCACGGACGGCATCCGATGCCTTACGACTTTTTTGCTTCCATGGAGGAAGGAACAGGCCAGTCGCTGAAATGGTACTTTTCTCCCTGGTTCTTTGAGAAAGCTTATGCTGATATGGGAATTAAAAAAGTAACCCTCGATAATAAAATAACCATTCAGAATTATGGCGGATTACCGCTTCCTGTTCAAATTAGTTGCGAATTTGAAGATGGAACCACTGAAGAGATATACAGAACTGCTGCTGTTTGGCAAAGTGGTCTTGAGGCAGTGGTGATTGATGTGGAAAGTGGAAAAAAGATTAAAAGTATTCGTTTGGGGAGTGAGCAAATTCCGGATGTAAACAGGGCTAACAATGAATTTGTTTTAGAAAATGAGAGCGGCAACTAATAGCGTGTTTTCAATGTCATATTGTTTTACAGCTGATAATTAAATCAAAAAAACCAATTATGAAAGTTAGAAGTATACTTTTACTGGCATTGGTAGCCATCGTATTTCAGAGTATGGCTCAGGTGCAGTCGGATAAGTACTATGTTCAGTTTACTGATAAAGATAATTCACCTTACTCGTTAAATAACCCCGAAGAGTTTTTGACCCAAAGGGCTATTGACCGGAGAATAAATCAGGGTATAAGTTATGATATGAGAGATCTGCCGGTTAATCCTCAATACCTTGATGGTGTTGCAGCTACAGGAGCTCAGATTCTTTATCCAACAAAGTGGATGAACGGAACAACCATAAAAGCTATTGATGCTTCAGTGATTGATGCTGTGGAAGCATTGCCTTATGTTTCGTCGGTTACTTTGGTAACTTTTGTATCCTCAAATAATTCGGGAAACTATACTGAAAAATCATTTTTTGCGAATGAAACATTTAGCAAAGTGAAGGATGAAAAAGGGCTTAAAAACGTCAGTAATATTGAATCGTTTGATTTTGGAGATGCTTACAATCAGATTAATTTAATAAACGGAATTCCTCTACATGATGCCGGTTACAGGGGTGAAGGTATGGTGATTGCCGTGTTGGATGCCGGGTTCAGCCAGGTTGATACCGATTTGTTGTTTGATAGTTTAAGAAACGACGGCAGGATATTGGGAACCAAAGATTTTGTATATCCGGGGGGTAATGTTTATCAAAAACATTATCATGGAAGAATGGTGCTTTCAACCATGGCGGCCAATATTCCGGGGCTGATGATTGGTACAGCTCCAAAAGCATCCTATTGGTTGCTAAGATCGGAGAATCCCGAGCAGGAGTATGTTGCCGAGGAATACAACTGGGTTTCGGCAGCTGAATTTGCTGATAGCGTAGGTGTCGACGTAATCAACAGTTCGCTGGGTTACACTGTTTTTGATGATCCTTCTCAGAATCATACTTATGCCGATATGAATGGAAATACAACAGTAGTTTCCCGTGGTGCAGATATTGCTGCTGCAAAAGGTATTTTGGTGGTGAACAGTGCAGGAAACAGTGGTGACGAAGCCTGGTTTTATGTTGGTGCTCCTGCCGATGGAGACAGCGTTTTCACCATTGGTGCATCGGATAACTTAGGTAACTATGTTTATTTTAGTTCTAAGGGGCCCACTTCTGATGGCCGTATAAAACCAAGTGTGACTGCAACCGGAAGTGGAACTACCGTTTCGGATGGTTATGATGGAATTACCCACGGAAATGGCACTTCTTTTTCATCTCCGATAATTGCGGGTATGTCTGCTTGTTTATGGCAAGCGATGCCGGAAATGAGCAATATGGAAATTCAGGATGCCCTGATGCAAAGCGCCTCACAGAATAATAATCCTGATAGCTTAATGGGTTGGGGTATTCCAAATTATGAAAAAGCGTGGTGGCTGTTGACATCTATCGATAGCAATGAAGGCAAAACTGGTAATCTGGCTGATATTTATCCAAACCCGTTTAGTGATTATGTTTACCTGAAATTTTCTGATAGATATTCAGGGAGTGTAAATATTATCGTTTATAATATAATGGGTGAAGTTGTTTTAAGTCAGAGTATTTCAGCCCCTTCTTATAAGCTTTCGTTTAATGCTTTTGCTGATAAAATGCCTAGTGGGTTTTACGTAATTCAGTTATCGGCCGACGAAAAGGTTCAGACCGTAAAACTGGTTAAGCGATAGGAAATCGTTTGTTTTTACTATTCAGCTTTTAGCTTAATGCCGTTGTGGAAGATCTTAACCGAGCCCACGGTTAAGTTTGCTTCGATATAAAGTGGAATTCTTTTATCATCGTCGGTAATCCAAACATTAATGGCATCCGATGAGCTGAACAGGTTATGTTCGGCAACTACTGCTGTAAACTTGTATGTGGAGTAGGCTTGATTATCTTTGTCTTTTAGATTTTTTTTCCCCTTAAAAATTATCTTTTGTTTCCGGAGTTCGCCATCCATTAATATATGAAGGACAAGGGTGTCACCCACCAGCCGGCTGTTAAAATCGAGAAATCTTAAATAGGTTGTTGCTGATTGCGCATCAAATACCTTATGATTAATGGCAATCGTGTCAAAAGCTAAAGATTTTTTACTCTCTTCGGTTCTGATGTAAATCATCGAATCTTGATAATTGAAATGGTATTGATTATGAATAAAGTACCCGCCTTCCATGGTTTTTTTTACCGACTTTACAGGTAAAAAGCTGTCCGGATTACACCATGTTGTGTAATGATCTTCCAGCTCGAAAAGCCATTTCCATTTTGAAGATGATTTGCCAATCCCCTCAATTTTTCGCAATGTCTTGCCGTTGATGCTATCCGGTGAGGCTTTAAGGGTAAGGGTTCCGCCATTGATCCAAACAACTCCCCAGTTATAATATACGGTGTAGTTCAGTTTTTCTGAATGGTTGGAAAGCGGGGGGTCTGCTTTTGCAATATTGGCTATAGAAAGCCCCATCATTATCAAAAAAATGACAAAAGCTTTCTTCATCTGCTATTTGTTTTTCGGGCCAAATGAAACCAATCCTTGCTTGTCTAAATAGATGATGATTGAACCAATTACAATCTTCGCTTTTGCTTTGGCAATCCAGCGTTCGCTGTTGTCGGTAATCCAAACAATAACTGCATCATCACCTCTGAAGAAGGTGCTGTTCTTAATCAGGGCACCAAGTTTAAATGCATTTATCTCTTTTCCTTCCGAAGTTTGTATCACGTCTTTTCCAAGATAAACCAGCGACTGGTCAAAGATCTTACCATCCAGAATGGTTTTAAAGGTTAGAGTGTCACCAATATTAAATTCGTTGAAATCCCAGGTTCTGATGTAATAGATGGCCGAAAGAGCATCGGTTAGAAAACCTCCAAGTTTTTCTGTACGGTGAACCGGTTGTTGACCGGTGGTCTCCATAAAAAGATCCATTTTTTGCTCTTTTTTATTGAAGTTGTATATGTTGTGAACCCATACTTTCTTTTCGATATTCTCTTTTTCAAACCGGATGGGTGTTAAGTCGGTGTAGCTAACCACTGACTTGTAATGATCTTCCAGGCTATAGATCCAGTCATATTTTTTCTTAGAATATCCATCAGCAGTAAATCGGTAGACCAGTGTGCTGTCGGTGGTAATTGTGTCGGTTTTTAAATTTGCTATTCCTGCATTAATCCATATTTTACCAAGTTTATAATATACCTGGTAATGCAGTTTTTCGCTAGCAGGCAGCTTGTAGGCAGAGTCAGTTGCTACCTGGCTGTTTGCCGTAACGATGTACAAGCTAAATAATAGGGTGATGATGGTTTTTGTCATAATATTTTTTTCAAAAATAACCATAAAAAAACCGCTTCTTGTTTTGAAGCGGTTTTAATTTTAGTAGCGAGACCGAGAATTGAACTCGGGACCTCCGGGTTATGAATCCGACGCTCTAACCAACTGAGCTACCTCGCCGTTTTGAGGGTGCAAAAATAACAAAAACTGCTATTGAGCAAGCAAAAATGTGAAAAATATTTTTTGTGATGATTTCTCACTTTTAAGCCTGTTTTCGGTCGTTTTGTTCAAAGGCTTTTGTAGTTTTACCCATCTAAACAACAGACCTGTGATTTATCTTTTGCTAACAATTTTTTTGTCTACAATCATTATCATCACCTTTAAGGTGATGGGATTGCATAAGGTTAATACTTTGCAGGCAATAACCTTTAATTATTTGTTTGCAGCTATCACCGGATATTTTATGATGGGGCAGGGGATTACGTTTCCTTTATTGATGACAAAGCCGTGGTTTTATTATACTTTTTTTACAGGAGCCATGTTCATCCTTACTTTTTTTCTGTTTGCTCAATCTTCGCATAAGGCAGGCGTTTCAATTACAGCAGTTTCAAGCAAGATGTCGGTAATACTGCCGGTAATGGCAGGTTTTGTCTGGTTTCAGGATACACTCTCCTTATATAAGGTATTGGGTATTGCTTTGGGTCTTGCCTCTTTTTATTTCATTTTTAATACGGGTCGCAAAATCAGGTTCGACTACAAATATGTTTTGTTGCCCGTTTTATTACTGGTTGGAAACGGGGTTAATGATACGTTGGTAAAGTATGTGCAGCATAACTTTTTAGATGGCGATGAAGGGCTCTATATAGAAGTTGTTTTTGTTATTGCGTTATTGATAGGTGGATTTTATTTGCTGGGAAGGATTGTGTCGGGTAAAGAATCGTTACATTTGAAGAGTATTCTATTTGGAATATTTTTAGGAGCTGTTAATTTTTTTGGAGCCTGGTTCTTTTTGAAAAGTATGGGTTTGTTTCAGGCTTCATTTCTGTTTCCGGTAGTAAACGTGAGTGTTGTGGTTTTGAGCTCGCTGGTAGGGTTAACAGTTTTTAAAGAAGATTTGAGAAGGATTAATATAATAGGTATTGTAATGGCAGTTGTGGCTATATTTTTAATAAGTGTGGGATAATGGATGATGTTTATAAAACTATTGAAGGTGTATCGGAAGGGTTGTATAAAGAGAAGGGGAGTAAATTTATTGCTCGTGCTTACCATGTTGAATCAGAAGAAGAGGTGAAGATGGTTTTACTTTCATTACGAAAAGAGTTTTACGATGCACGACACCACTGTTACGCCTGGCGAATTGATGCCCGTAATGAAAAAAATCGCAGCAACGATGATGGTGAACCGTCGGGTTCGGCAGGCAAGCCGATTCTTAATCAATTGTTTTCGTTTGAGTTGTTTGATGTTTTGGTTGTGGTAATAAGATATTTTGGTGGAACTAAGCTTGGCGTAAGCGGGCTGATTAATGCCTATAAAACTTCAACCCGTGAAGCGCTGGAAGAGGCTAAAATAGTAAGGAAAGAGATCAGGGATCTTTATCAGGTTGAGTTTGAGTATCCTCTGATGAATAATGTAATGCGGGCTATAAAAGAGGAGAGGTTAATCATAAAAGAACAGCTGTTCGATAATCAATGCATCATTAAGTTGGAAATACGATTATCAACGATAGATAAATCGACAAACAGATTGAACAAGATTCGGGGGGTAAAATTAATAAAGCTGTAATGCAATGAGTTATCTGTTTAATGTTGGTTTGCTATAATTTTACGATAAAAAAAGTAAAAAATCAATACTAAATTGTCTTTTTTTTTAACTTTTATTGATAGACTTTTGTTAACTCAAATTTACATCAGGAATTTGATGGTTTTGATTGTTAAGTTTAATTAAAATATATAATCTGAAAAACGATTTACTGTAGATGAAAAAGAAACACGTAGAAGTTTGGGATAAAATTCTATCCGTAATAAAAGATAACATCCCGCTTCAAAGTTTTCAAACATGGTTCGATCCAATTGTGCCACTAAAACTTGAGAATAATATTCTTACTATTCAGGTACCCAGTCATTTCTTTTATGAGTGGTTAGAGGAACATTATATTGGCCTGCTTAAAAAAACCATTAAAAAGGAATTAGGGCCATCGGGTCGGTTAGAGTATAGCATCATTGTTGAAAATTCAAATTATGGAAGGAACGGGCATTCTGTGAAGTATCCTACCTCTGATAAAAAAGCGGTTCAAAACAGACCGGTTAATATGCCGGTTAATATTGGCGGTTCAAAAGAAATTCCCAATCCGTTTATTATTCCCGGATTGAAAAAGATTAAAGTGGAATCGCAGTTGGTTGATTCCTATTCCTTTGATAATTTTGTAGAAGGTGATTGTAACAGACTGGCGCGTTCGGCAGGCTGGGCAGTGTCTGAGAACCCAGGTAAAACAGCATTTAACCCGCTGTTTATTTATAGCCAAACCGGACTTGGTAAAACACATCTTGCGCATGCCATTGGCTTGCAGGTTAAAAATAAATTTCCTGAGAAGGTAGTGCTATATGTACAAACGGAGCAGTTCATGAATCAGTTTATTGATTCGGTAAGGAATAACAATCAAAATGATTTTGTCCATTTCTACCAGATGATTGATGTTTTGATTTTAGATGATATTCAGTTTCTGGCCGGAAAAGAGAAAACACAGGATGTGTTTTTCCACGTATTTAACCACCTCCATCAGAATAATAAACAGATTATCATTACTTCCGATAAGCCTCCGGTAGAGTTGAAAGGAATGGAACCTCGTTTGTTGTCAAGGTTTAAATGGGGACTGGCTGCCGACTTACAGGTGCCGGATCTGGAAACCAGAATAGCCATCTTACAAAAGAAACTTTATACTGATGGCATTGAGATGCCTTATGAAGTGGTGGAGTACCTGGCATACAGCATAACAACCAATATTCGAGAGATGGAAGGAGCTTTGATTTCGATTATGGCACAATCATCTTTGAATAAGAAAAAGATTACACTCGACCTGGCTCGTCAGATGATTGACAAGTTTGTGAAAAGTACGGCTCGTGAAGTTTCGATTGATTACATTCAAAAGATTGTTTGCGATTATTTCAATCTTCCGGTTGAAGCAATCAATTCGAAAACCAGAAAGAGAGAGATTGTTCAGGCACGACAGTTGGCCATGTTCTTTTCAAAAAAGCACACGAAAAATTCATTGGCTACCATTGGGGTGCATTGTGGTAATAAAGATCACGCCACCGTATTGCACGCCATTAAAACCATCAACAACCTGATGGAAACCGATAAACAGTTCAGGGTTTATGTAGATGACATCGACCGTAAACTGAAAATGTAAAAAACAACAACACAACAATATAATGAAAACCCGCTGAATGGCGGGTTTTTTTATTCTCCGGAAGTTTTACTCCTTTAAGGTGTATTATTAGCCATTTAAATTTTGAATCTGGTTTTCCAGTACGGTAATTCGAGCTTCGGCATCAGCTTGTTTCTGACGTTCTTTGTCAACTACTGCAGCAGGGGCGTTGTTTACAAAGCGCTCGTTGGAAAGTTTTTTGGAAACCGAAATCAGGAACCCTTTAGTATATTTTAACTCCTCTTCCAGTTTGGCAAGTTCAGCTTCCACGTCAATGGTGCCGGCAAGTGGAATGTAATACTCCTGCGAACCAACAGTGAAAGTAATGGCACCCGAAGGCTGTTCGGTAACCTTTTCAATGCTTTCGAGGTTGCCCATTTTGGCAACCACCGGAAAGAGCATACAATCAGCTGTTTTTCCTTCTTTAACCTTAAGTTCAACCTTATCCTTGTTAGGAATGTTCTTACTTTTCCTCACATTACGGATACCCAGAATAATCTCTGAAGCCCTGGCAAAAGCATCAATTATCTTTTGGTTAAATGGCTTTGAAGCCGGCATGCTGGCAACAATAATATCGTCTCCTTGTTCGCGGTCGCCCAAAAGGTGCCATATCTCTTCAGTAATAAACGGCATAAACGGATGTAGCACTTTCATCAGGTTCTCAAAGAAGCGGATGGTAGCTTCGTAAGTGGCTTGGTCGGTTGGTTTTTGATAAGGAGGTTTTATCATTTCGAGATACCATGAGCAGAAATCATCCCAGATTAACTTATAGGTTGACATCAAAGCATCTGATATACGGTACTTATCAAAATTGTTCTCAATGGAAATCAGCGATTGGTTGAACCTTGCTTCGAACCACTCAATGGCCAGTTTGTTATGCTCAGGTTGTTCGGCTGATTCATCAACTTCCCATCCTTTTACCAAACGAAGGGCATTCCATATTTTGTTACTGAAGTTTCTTCCCTGTTCGGAGAGAGCAGGGTCGAAAGGTAGGTCGTTTCCGGCAGGAGCTGTTAACAGCATGCCAACCCTTACTCCATCTGCACCATATTGATTAATCAGTTTAATGGGGTCGGGGGAGTTGCCAAGGGTTTTCGACATTTTCCTACCCAGCTTGTCGCGAACGATTCCGGTGAAGTAAACATTTTTAAAGGGGATGTCGCTCCGGTACTCTTTTCCTGCCATAATCATTCGGGCTACCCAGAAAAAGATAATATCGGGACCGGTAACAAGATCGTTGGTTGGATAGTAATAGTTAATCTCTTTATTGTCAGGGTGACGGATGCCGTCGAATACGCTGATAGGCCATAACCATGAAGAGAACCAGGTGTCCATTACATCCTCATCCTGCTTCAGATCTTTGGGTTTCAGGTCAGGACGGTTAAACTCGGTTTTTGCTTTTTCCAGTGCTTCTTCTTTCGATTTGGCGACTACCATGTCGCCGTTGGAGAGGTAGTAAACAGGAATACGTTGTCCCCACCACAGCTGGCGCGAAATACACCAATCGCGGACATTTTCCATCCAGTGTTTGTAAGTATTTTTGAATTTGGCAGGATGAAACTTGATTTCATCATTCATTACTGCATCCAAAGCAGGTTTGGCCAGCTCTTCCATCTTCATAAACCATTGCAGCGAAAGCTTGGGTTCGATCACCACATTGGTTCGTTCGCTAAACCCCACTTTATGCGTGTAATCTTCAATCTTAACCAGATTGCCGGCTTTCTCCAGCTCAGGAACAATCTCTTTTTGAACCACAAAGCGGTCTTTGCCAACAAACAGCTGAGCAGCTTCATTCAGGGTTCCGTCATCGTTAAAAATATCAATGGTTTCCAGCTTGTGTTTAATACCCAGGTTGTAGTCGTTAATATCATGGGCAGGAGTTATCTTCAGTGCTCCTGTTCCAAACTCACGGTCAACATACTCATCGGTGATGATGGGTACAGCACGGTTTACTAAAGGAACAATAACTTTTTTACCATGGAATTTTGTAAATCTTTCATCCTCGGGATGAACACAAACGGCAGTATCGCCTAAAATGGTTTCGGGGCGGGTAGTGGCGATTACAATGTAATCTTCTTCGCCTTCTACTTTGTAGCGCAGATAATATAATTTCCCGGGAACTTCTTTGTGAATAACCTCTTCGTCGGAAACGGCAGTCTGTGCACTTGGATCCCAGTTTACCATTCGGACACCACGGTAGATAAGGTTCTTATTGTAAAGGTCAATAAAGGTGTCGATTACCGATTCGTAAAGGTCCTCGTCCATGGTAAACTTGGTACGGTCCCAGTCGCAGGATGCTCCCAGTTTTTTTAACTGTTCAAGGATGATGCCGCCATGCTTCTCTTTCCATTCCCAGGCATGCTCCATAAACTTATCACGACCAATTTCTTCTTTATTAATACCCTCTTCTTTCAGTTTGTTAACCACCTTGGCTTCGGTGGCAATGGAGGCATGGTCGGTACCCGGTACCCAGCAGGCATTTTTACCCTGCATGCGTGCCCTGCGTATCATCACATCCTGCAAGGTGTTGTTGAGCATGTGCCCCATGTGTAAAACACCCGTTACGTTTGGCGGTGGTATTACAATTGTGTAGGGTTCTCTGTCATCAGGTTCCGAATGAAAATATTTCTTTTCCATCCAGTAGCTGTACCATTTATCTTCGGTGTTGGCAGGGTTGTATTTGCTGGGAATATCCATTGGTAGAATGTGTTTTATTAAAAATAGGTGCAAAAATAGTAAACTAAAAGATATGACAAGAAAAAACAGGCGTGAAGGATGTTGATTAAGCTTTCAGTTTTTTAAGTATTTATCCGGTTTGTTGTAACTTTTTCTTTGTGTTGACCGTCATATTCGAAATTAAACGCAGAAGTTGTTTAAAGTTAACTTGTTGGTTATAACAGTAAAATATTTAAAGTGACTGTTCAAAAAGTAATTTTTAGTTATATTATCAGTCTAAGAGGGGTTGTCACCCTGAGCGTAGTCACCCTGAGCGTAGTCGAAGTGTGATACATTCTTCGACTATGCTCAGAATGACACGTTTTTTACTTTTTGAATTGTCTTCTACAGTAGAATATTTATATTTTCAAGCTGTTAGCTTTAAACAACTTCGTAAAAATTAAGTTATGAAATCATTATCCTCAATGTTTGTTTTTGTTTTACTGTCGGTTTTTTCTGTTGCACAGGTAACCGTTAAACCTCATCACAAAACAATTGTTAGCGAAGTTAGAAACCCAAACGGGTTCAGTTCCATTCATAATTCAAGCTCAGCTGATTTAATTATTACGCAGGGTGATCAGCGTTCGGTGGTGGTAAGATCATCCGAAAAAGAGTTGATTCCACACATCAAAACAACAATTAAAAATCAAACGCTGTACGTAAGTATTGATGCCCATTTTCGGAATGTTGAGGTTATTGAGTTGAAGATTACAATCCCTGAATTGACGAGTCTTACGGTGGCGGGATCGGGTGATGCGATTTTTACTAATGTAATGACGGAGCCTTCGATGGGTATATTAATTGATGGTTCGGGTGATGTTTCCGGTATACTTGAGGTTGACAAACTGAATGTAAAAGTAAATGGTTCGGGCGATGTGGATTTAGCCGGTGTAAATAATAAATTGAATGTTGAAATATCAGGATCAGGCGATGTGTTTATTAAGGATGTGAAACTAAATGAATGCGTAGTTTTCAATCATGGTTCGGGTGATGTTAAACTAGAGGGTAAATCAGTACGTCTGAATGTAAATACTTCGGGTAGTGGCGATTTGATGGCGTATGGAATGAGAGCTATATTAATAGAAGCGGTTCTAAAGGGTTCAGGTGATATGAAGCTTTTTCCGGTGAACTCATTCAAAGCCATGCTTGAAGGCTCGGGTGATATTTATTATAGAGGCTCCCCCTCCAAAGTAGAGATTTCTGAAAAGGGTTCAGGCGAAATTATTCGGAGATAAAGCTGGAATTGGTTTGCGGCTTATTATCTGTTGAACATTGTTTGTTGAATTAGTACTCGCTGAAAATTAAAAAGTAATATCTTTCAGTACGCTGTCTGTCAGTTCGTCAATTTTAGGATCGAGGATCTTCCTGATTTCATTCTCGGTATGAGCATAGGTTTCCTCTCTGGTCTTTTCAATTTTTGAGTCAGAAAGTGTCATTGAAGCAATTACGTGTGGAAGTGGAATGTCTTTTATCATTCCTGAAATCTTATCACGACGCATTTTGTACAAGCCTCCTAAGGTAGCAGCCGTAATGATACCGCCTATCAGTAACCCGACGGGGCCTGATACGCCCAGAATACCGGAAATAATAGCAATCCCCAAACTTTTTCCAATGCCCCCGCTGATGGAGCCAACAGCCAGTGCCATGGTAGTTACAAAGGTGCCGCTGATGGTGTCGCCAATATCGTTGGCTATTTCTTCCGGAAGCTGCTGGTCAATTTTATTGGAGCTGGGTTGGTAGTTCCCTATGGTTTTGATGTCGATGTCGAGATTGCGACCAAGGAAAAGATTGATCTCTGTTAGAACCGAATCTTTAAAATCTTCTTGTACTTCCTGAAGGTAGTTCAACAACATGGGTTCAAATTGCTGTTGCGAATCGAACAGGCTTTTTTCAAGTTCTTTTATTTTTCCGCCTTTTTCACGGAATGAAATTAGAATGGGAACAATGATTTTATCAAAATAATCGCGTATAACGAAGCTGGAAATGGTTTTTCCGGTTTTGTCAATTTTTTTCGAGATAATCTCTTTTAATCCTTCACGAACCAGTTCAACCAGCGATGCCCGGTCTTTAAGAATGTTTTCTGAAAAATAGGGTTGTGCTAAATTGATGTTGCGGAGGCTTCTTTTGGCTTTCATCGCATAAAAAGATGCCAGTAATATTCGTGGTACAAAAACATAGAGCAGGGTTGTAATGGCCATAATGTGAATCCATGGAGCAGCTGATGTGCCTAGAGGTTCTGTCAAACTCATCACGTCGTTTGTTGTAATAAAGCGACCACTATACAATAAGCTTGCAGGACCAAATAAAATATTGAGGAATGTCCGGATGGTTTCCGGTTCTGAGATAAAAGTACTCTCCCAAACTATGTTGTATTTAAAAAAGAGACCTCTTAAATAAATACCTAATAACGCTCCTGTTACCAGCCCGATTGAGCTAAAGCTCGTTAAACTTTTAAAACGCAGCGCCAAAGCTTTTCCGGCAACATCCTTGTATGCATTCCAAAATGCAGGTAATATCTTTTTAAGAATAAGTACCTTGGTTTGTTTGTTCGCGTACCTTGCTTTTAGTTGCAATAAACTTTTTAACAGACCCCCAAAAATCCAGTTTACAAAGAAATTAGAGCTTATCTTTTTGTGTTTATCCTGATTGTTGGCTCCCTCTGGTTGAGTATCGTTTTGAGTATGTAACTTTATTTTTGGAACTTTCGGCAGCCGGATTTTCCAGAGGCTTTGCGTGGCAATAAATAGGTATATCAATACATTCCAGCTTAGCAGAATTGTGAGCGGGTTGTAAACTACATGTATTGATTTGGTTGGCCCCAGATAATTTGAAAGCAGTCCGGTAATAAATGAGATGAACAGGATAGTTTTAATCCAACTGCTTTTCAAACCGCTTATGGAAGTAACATATTTCAGCGCATCGGGGAGAAGGTCGAAAAGATATGCGGCACGTTTTTCAATAAACTCAATATTGCTTTTTGTTCCGATGGCTCTGATATTTGCAGCCGAAACAGCAATTGGTGTGAAGAGGTTCTCTGACTCTTCTTCACCGGCTTTTACAATCAATACCTTAATGATTCGTATTTCACGGGTTGATTGCTTATTCTTATTTGCAAGATTTTCGGGCATAAACAGATATTCTTTCCTGATTAAGGATTTAATGATGTTGTAAAAATAGAATTTAACTTTGGAATAGGGGATAAGTTTACCAAATAACTGCCGATGCGTAGCCAACTACACTGGTACTATCTTCTGAAACGTCAGCGCTGGTTCGGTAATCAAGAATATCAGTTTGCAGGTTTAATTTGTCTGCAACATCAAGTATGGCCTTAATACCTGTGATGCCACAAGCTTCGCAATCATCAAGCAGGTTAGTGTCTTTTCGTTCAATGGCCTCTATGCATACTGCATCAAGTTTTTTGGCAATACTGATTGGATAAAAATGACTCAAATCGCTGCTGATGACGACTACGTTGTTTTTGTCGGAAAGGATGTATTCAATTAGTTCGGTTAATTGCATCCAGTCTGTTTTGCCATAAATCAGCTCGATAACCTTTGCCTGAGGGTTGTAATAGTTAATGAATGGCATTTGGGTTTCGGTGCTGTGTTCAAGATAGTGGGCTCTGTTTTCGAACAGGAAGTTGTAAGATGAATCCAGATTTTTTAAATATTTTATGTCAGTTTCCAGATTGCCACAGGGTGTTTGGTAGGATTTATAAAAACCTGCACTTATTCCATCAATGTATAAATGATGGCTCGGGCCGATAACAATAATTCTTTTTGGTTGCGTGTTGGAAATAAGATGGTGGGCTGCGTTGGCGGTATAACCGCTATAGATATAGCCGGCATGTGGTGAAATAATGGCTCTTGGTCTTGTTTCGCTAAAGCTTTTGTTTGTCGAAGAGACACTCTTTTTATTAAAGTGTTCGATTGTATTTTTCAGAGCCTTACAGTCTGAAGGATAAAATTTACCCATGTTTCCGGCTTCACGTATCAGTTCCATATCCCGTTGATTTTAGTGTTGCAATATGGACATGCACCCTGTTGAATAACGTTTTTGGTGATAAAATATCCATTTCGAATGATTAACTCTTCTCCACAACCGGGGCAATAGGTAATTCCTTTTTCAGCTACATTTCCTTTGTAAATATATTTTAAACCAGATGCTTTTCCAATGTCGAAAGCTCTTTGAATAGATTGAGCAGGGGTTTGGTTTTTATAGGTCATTTTGTAATGAGGGTAGAACGCTGAGATGTGCCATGGGGTATCACTTCCTAATTCACTGGTGATAAAATTTGCTATGGATTTTAAGCTGCTGTCGCTGTCGTTTTCATCGGGAACAATCAAAGTAGTAACTTCGAGCCAAAAGCCATGATGTCTGATAAGTTTCAATGTGTCGAGAACGCCGTTCAGGTCTCCTTTCAGAACTTTTTTGTAATAACCAGAATCGAAGCTTTTCAGGTCAATATTAAAAGCGTCAATGATGCCTGTCATGTCTTCAATGGTTGTTGGGCTTTCCATCCCGTTGCTGACGAAGATGTTTTTAATATTGTGTTCTTTGGCAAGTAAGGCAATATCGCGGGCATAGGGGTAAAAAACGGTAGGTTCGTTATACGTGTATGCGATGGAGTTGCAATTTTTTTGCAGGGCAAGTTGAATAATTTCCTTTGGTGTAATTTTAACTGCTTTTGGCATGTTGTTAATCTGAGAGATTTCCCAGTTTTGGCAAAACGGACACTGCATGTTGCATCCGGCTGTTCCAATAGAAAGGGCAGAGGAACCGGGGTAAAAATGATACAAGGGTTTCTTTTCGATAGGGTCGGTATTGATGGCAGCAACTTTTCCATAAACTAAATTGACAAGTTTATCATTCTCGTTTTTATTTACACCGCAAATACCGGTTTGCCCCTTGGCAAGCTGACAGTAATGACGGCAAACCAAGCATTTTATTCCTTTGGATGTGTTTATATAAAAATCCATTACTCTGAAATTGTAGTTACCGTGAATAGTTCTATTTGTGGTTTGTCAGTTAAACAGTTGGATGATAAACCGGCTTTTTTACATAGACTTTCAAAAAATTCATCAAATCTTGAAAGTTTCTCCCAAACTTGCGGAAGGAAAACAGCTTTGTGGTAATCTTTTGTTAAGATAATACCATCTGTTGCAGGTTTGATTTTTGTTTTTAATTCTTCAACGGATTGATAGTTTAATGGTTGAGAGGCTGACAGAATTGAGATTTCAATTTTGATTTCATTAAGCTCGTCTGGTTCCAACGGGCTGAAACGTGGATCTTTAAAAGCTGCTGATTTTGAATTTTCCCTTATATCATCAAGTAGCGACCGGTAGCGCTGGATGCTTCCGATGCATCCTCTAAGTTGATTATCCTTTGTAATCGTAATAAAAACAGCACCCGGTTCTGTAAGATCAGGGTATTGTTTAAAAATCTCACTGGTGTCAATCAAGCTTTGTCCTGTATATTTCTCTTGAATTGCATCACGTGCTATTTTTAACAGGCATGTTTCGTAGTTTGTATACATGATTTAACCTACAAAAAGGTTTGAAGTACTTGTTACAAAGGTAAGAAAAATATAGGAAGAATGAAAGAAGTGCGGCTATTAAAGGTTGGAAATCATTTCTCCATTACCACCACGGCTACAGCAGTTTCTTTAACATGTGAAATGGAGAGATGGATAGATTGAATATTGTTCTCTTCAAGGAAGGCTTTTACTTTACCAAGAGGGTTTACAAAGGGTTTGCCCAATTCGTCGTTAAGGATTTCAATTTCGTGGAAAGCCATGCCATAGCGGTATCCGGTTCCGAGTGCTTTAAAAAATGCCTCTTTGGCAGCAAAACGTGCAGCATAACACTGGAACACTGTTACCTTGCCCTTTTCGCAATACTTCTGCTCGGTAATAGTGTATAGCTTTTGTTTCAGGGCTTCGCTTTTTTCAATGCGCTTGCCGATGCGTTCCACTTCGATAATATCGGTTCCTATGCCAAAAATCAAATTGATGGGTTTTGAGAATAGTCATCCGATGATTTTAATTTATCGGATGACTATTGTTTGGTTATTTTATCACATTCAGCTCTTTACCAACTTTGATAAAGGCAGCGATGGTTTTGTCAAGGTGCTCCTGTGTGTGTGCTGCTGATAGCTGAACCCTGATACGGGCCAACCCTTTGGCAACAACAGGATAATAAAAGCCGATTACATAAATTCCTTCATCCAGCAGTTTGGCTGCCATATCCTGCGAAAGTTTTGCATCATACAGCATTACTGCACAAATGGCTGATTGTGTAGGACGGATATCGAAACCAGCATCGGTCATTTTGCTAAGGAAATAGTCTGTATTGCTGTGAAGTCTGTCCTGAAGCTCGTTGGTTTCCGACATCATTTCAAACATACGAATACCGGCATTAACAACCATTGGAGGTAATGAGTTTGAGAAAAGATATGGACGCGAACGCTGGCGTAGCATTTCAATGATCTCTTTTTTACCGGTTGTAAATCCACCGATGGCTCCACCGAATGATTTGCCCAGTGTACCTGTTATCAATTCAACCTGTCCGCGAACATCATATAATTCGGTAGCACCACGTCCTGTTTTTCCAACTACACCTGCCGAGTGACTTTCATCAAGCATTACCATAGCACCGTACTGATTGGCCAGTTCAACAATACGTTTCACATTGGGAACATGTCCATCCATGGAGAATACACTGTCGGTAACTATGACTTTAAACCGTGTATTCTGAGCTGCCTTAAGCTGTGCTTCCAAATCATCCATATCGGCACTTTGATAGCGGAAACGCTGTGCTTTACACAAACGAACACCGTCAATAATAGAAGCATGGTTCAATGAATCAGAGATGATGGCATCTTCAGCTGTCAACAAAGGTTCAAATACACCACCGTTTGCATCGAATGCAGCAGCATATAAGATGGTGTCTTCTGTTCCGAAGAATTCTGCAATTTTCTGTTCCAGTTTTTTGTGAAGATCGGTGGTTCCACAAATAAACCTTACAGACGACATACCATAACCGTGATGATCAAGTCCTTCTTTGGCTGCTTTAACCAGTTCGGGGTGATTGGACAATCCCAGGTAGTTGTTGGCACAAAAATTCAACACTTTTTGTCCTGATTCAAGGGTTATCTCAGCACCCTGAGGACTAACAATGATTCTTTCATTTTTATACAATCCGGCATCGCGGATATCCTGAATCTCTTTGGTAAGAAACTCTTTAAAATTGTCGTACATAACTTTACTGTTTTCAGGTTTTAATGAGGCTCAAAAGTAGTAATTCTTTTTATTTGAAACCGGAGTGGAAATAATTTAGAATTAACACGATTAACCGGTTTGTTTTTATTAATCTACCCAGGTTGTCAGCTCAAATCTCTGCAAACCTTCCTTATACCCATCCCTTATCTTAAACTATTAAAATAATAAACATCTGTTAATGTGTAATCTTTTTCTACTTTTGCCGTCTTATAAAAATAAATATTAAAATAATTGAAATGAGAAGATTACTATTTATGGCAATTGTATTATTCGCATCATCTGCAGCTCTGTTTGCTGATGGAGAAAGTGATGGGGCAGGAGAAAAAGCAATTTGTACTAAAAACATGGATGCCAGTGTTAAGCCCGGTGATAATTTTTTTGAATATGTAAATGGCGGATGGATTAAGTCACATCCGGTACCACCTGAATACAGTCAGTATGGCGCTTTTACAATCTTATATGAAGAGAACCAGAAGAAACTGCGTTCACTTATTGAGAAAGTTTCGGCTCAGGAAAATGCTCCTAAAGGCAGTGTTGCTCAGAAAATACGTGATTTTTACAATAGTGGGATGGACACCGTTGCTATTGAAAAATTGGGAGTTAAACCCATTCAGAAAGAATTGAATAAAATTATTGAGTTAAAAAATAATGAAGATGTAGTTGCTTATATGGCAACTATGCAGCGTTACGGAATGGCTCCTGTCTTTTATTTCTTTGCAAGTGCTGATCAGCGCAACAGCTCTATGGAAATAGCTAACCTTTATCAGGGTGGTCTCGGTTTACCGGATGTGGATTATTATCTTAATGATAATGAATCCAGTAAAAAACTTCGTGAATCCTATGTTAATCATTTAACAAAAATGTTTCAGCTGATTGGCGAAAATGAGGAGCAGGCTAAAAAATCGGCTGATGCGGTTATGGCGTTTGAAACAAAACTTGCAGGTGTATCTTTTACCCGTGTGGAGCAGCGTGACCCTGTTAAGAATTACAACAAAATGACCCTGGTACAATTAAAAGAAACTGCACCTGGTTACGATTGGGATTCTTTCTTTAAATCGTTGGGATTGGAAGACCCGGGTGATATTAATGTTGGCCAGATAAAATTCTTTAAAGGCGTTAGCGACCTGATGAATGAAACTGACATGGCAACCTGGAAAGCATACCTTACATGGAATCTTCTGGATGCATCGGCTAACTATCTAAGTGATGATTTCGTTAAGCAAAATTTCGAGTTTTATGGTAAGACCCTTTCAGGTCAGCCAGAGATGCAACCGCGTTGGAAACGTGTGCTGGGAGTAGTTTCGGGTGGACTTGGTGAAGCGCTTGGCCAATTGTATGTTGAAGAGTATTTTCCGGCCTCTTCCAAAGAACGTATGGTAACTCTTGTTAATAACTTGCGTGCTGCTTTTGGTCAGAGAGTTGCAAAACTTGACTGGATGACTGATGAAACCAAAAAGAAAGCACAAGAAAAACTGGATGCCATCACTGTAAAAATAGGTTATCCTGATAAATGGAGAGATTATTCAAAACTGGAAATTGTACCGGGAAGCTATTTCGACAATATCATTGCTGTCAGAGAGTTTGGGTTCAACCGTAACTTGAAAAAGATTGGCAAATCGGTTGATAAAGCTGAATGGGGAATGACACCTCAAACAGTGAATGCCTATTATAATCCTTCCAATAACGAGATCGTATTTCCGGCAGCTATTTTACAACCTCCGTTTTTTAGCCCTGATGCAGATGATGCCGTAAACTATGGCGCCATAGGTGTGGTTATTGGTCACGAAATGACACACGGATTTGATGATCAGGGAAGACAATATGATAAAGACGGAAACCTGAATGACTGGTGGACAGAGGCAGATGCCAACGCTTTTAAAGAGAAAACGGATAAGTTGGTAGCCCTTTTTGATAATTATGTAGTGCTGGATTCATTGCATGTAAATGGAAATTTAACACTTGGTGAGAATATCGCCGATTTGGGTGGACTTAATATTTCATATCAGGCTTACCAGAACTCTTTGAATGGTAAAACACCTGAACCTGTTGATGGCTTAACTTCTGATCAGCGATTTTATATGGGGTATGCGCAGGTATGGCGTCAGAATATCAGGCCGAAGGCTTTGGAACAAAGTTTAAAAACTGATGTGCACAGCCCCGGTGAAGCGAGGGTAAATGTGCCTCCTTTCAATATCGATGCATTCATAAAAGCTTTTAATGTTAAAGAGGGAGATAAGCTGTATATTCCAAAAGATGATAGAGCTTACATCTGGTAGAACCGAGTTTTAAATTACAAGAATAGAATTACACGAAAAGTGCTTCCCAACGGAGGCACTTTTTTTGATACTTTTGTTAAAAAATTAAAGCTATGCTTCGTTTATTGTCAAAATTTATTCTTTGGATTGTCGGGTGGAAAATTGTAGGCGATATTCCTGATGGCATCGACAAGGCAGTAATATTAACGGCTCCTCATACCAGTTGGTGGGATTTTTGGATTGGCAGACTTACTTTTTGGATGCGCAACAGAAAAATCTACCTGTTAATTAAAAAGGAAGCATTTAACCCACCTTTTGGCTGGCTGCTCCGCAAAGCGGGAGGAATACCTGTTGACCGTCGTAAACGAACCAATATTTCGAAACGTATTGCCGAGGAGTTTAAAAATCACGACAGCATGTTTCTGGTGGTTACCCCCGAAGGAACCCGGAGTTTGGTGTGGCACTGGAAAAAGGGTTTTTATTACATTGCCATGGAAGCTGGTGTTCCCATTATTCTGGGGTTTCTGGATTACCCAAATAAGACCGGTGGTTTTGGGCCTGTTTTCTACCCTACCGGAGATTACGACAAGGATATTAAAGAGATTTACAAATTCTATTACAATAAAGGAGCCCGTCATCCCGAACGGTTCAACCTTTCACCACAGAATCTGGAAACAACACTAAAGAAATTGAAGTAGCAAAAAAGAAATATTGTTTTCAACTCAAGCCAGAAAAATACCGTTATGCGGAGGAATTTTTAACCGCAAAGACGCAAAGGTACATTGTTTTGTTACTGGCGTTGTTTTTTACAAAAATCGAGTATTAGCATCCCCGAACCCCAAACGCCAAACCCTGAACGCTGAACCCCAAACTTTAGGCGCTCTTTGATTGATGATTGGAGATTTGCTTTTTAAGAGCCTGTTATTTACCTATCGTATCAAGATACAACCTTTCTACCTTTTCGCGAGCCCAAGATGTTTTTCTTAAAAATTTAAGACACGATTTAATGGATGGCTCATGTTTGAAACAGCGGATATCAATTCTGTCCGCCAATTCATCCCACCAGTATTCAGCTACAAGGTATTCCAGTATGTCGACCAGTTTAATGCCATGTAGCGGATTGTTAACTTGCCCGGCTGCTTCAGGAGGTTTATTGATAAAAGATTTTGACATAATAAATCGCTACCTTTTCTTTTTACGGTTTTTGTTTTTATCGCCTCTGGTTTTTGGCTTTTTGTACTTTTTCATTTTTCGCAGATAAGAGCCTCCCTGATTGGTCTTTTTGTTTTTATCCTTCTTTTCGTGGAAAGCATCTCCACGGTTCATTATTTTTATATTCTTGCCATAACTACCGCTGTCGTCAGGACGTTCCTCAGGAATGGTCTCTTTGGAAATGGCGACTTCCTCAGGAAATTCAATAGCCGGAATTTTGAAAGCCATCAACTCTTCAATGGCTTCTTTGGCTTCCTCCTCCTGCCCGGTATAAAACAAAATGGATTTTCCTTGTTCTTCAGCTCTTCCGGTTCGGCCAATTCGGTGCATGTAGTTTTCAGGAAATGCAGGGGTGTCGAAATTAATAACATGGGTTACCCTTTCCAGATCCAGACCCCGGGCAATAACATCGGTGGCAACTAAAATCCTGTTTTTTCCTTCATCAAACTCTTCAACCGATTTAATACGGTAGTTCTGCGACTTGTTGGAATGAATGATAGCCGTTTCCATGCCATACTCATTTTCCATGGCTTCAAACAACCGGTCAGCATTTTTTTTGTTTGAAACAAAAACCAAAACCTTACTAAATTCTTTTTTGTCTTGTAACAGATGCTTTAGCAGGTTAACTTTCGTATAAAAATTATGAACAGGGTAGCACGTTTGCTCAATATTTTCAAGTGGGGTTCCGCTCAAAGCTATTGAGATTCGTTCGGGAGAGATAAAATAATCATCAATGAGGAGGTCAATTTCTTCAGTCATAGTGGCCGAAAACATAATATTCTGACGACGCTCTTTCAATAGTTCAAAAATATTGGTAAGCTGTGGACGAAAACCAAGATCAAGCATCACATCAACTTCGTCGATTACTAGTTTCTTGATATCGTTTAGTCGTAATGCACGGCTGACTGCAAGGTCGTACAGTCGTCCCGGAGTAGCCACAATAATATCCGCTCCCTGCGCAACGGTAATTTTTTGAGTATTGATGTTGGTTCCGCCGTAAACCCCCAATACGCGAATGGTAATATATTTTGCGAACGCTTCTATCATTTCCACCATTTGTAACACAAGTTCTCTTGTAGGAACCAGAATGAGAATTCTGGGATTGTTTTGCTTTGAGAATTTGTATTCGTGCAGGATGGGAAGCATATAGGCAAAGGTCTTACCTGTTCCGGTTTGAGCAATGCCGACTACATCTTTTCCTGAAAGAATAACCGAAAATGCTTTCTCCTGAATAGGAGTGGGGTTCTTAAACCCCAGGTCGATAATTGCATTTTGCAGCTGGTTCGAAAGATTGAAAATATCAAATGTGTTCATTAAGAATAAATTTATGCAAAAGTAGGGATAATTATAGTGCAGTCTAATGGTTATAAATAGCGACTTGTTTACGAAATAAATGAATTACTAGTTAAAAGAATCTAAGTATTAAATCAATCAACCAGGTTTGTTTAGTGCTAAAAGTTCTTAACTTTATTGGTTGTAAACCTGAGTATTTTAATAAATGAGGATATTATTAATAAAAAAAGCCTCACATTTCTGTAAGGCTTTGATTTTTAGTGTGGGAACTATAGGATTTGAACCTATGACCCCCTGCTTGTAAGGCAGGTGCTCTGAACCAGCTGAGCTAAGCTCCCTTTATGTTTTATCAAACCTGAATTTCAGTTCGATTTAGCGAACTCTGAACCTTCCGATAACTATCGGAAGAACTAAGCTCCCGTGTCGCTCAAAAAGCGAGTGCAAATATACACCTATAATTTATTTGTGCAACATTTTTTAAAGAAAATTTATATCAAATATTCATTTTGTTATAAGGGGCTGAAATGATGTTTTGTAACGGTTGTGAAACAGGGGATAAGCTGAATTAGTCTTTTTTATTTAATCGTATTGCTTGAATGATATCATCAACCCTGGCTGAAATCCCCGAAATAATAATCTGTGCTTTGTTATAAAAATGTTCTCTCTCTTTCAGCTTTTGATTAATAAACTGCCGCAACTCCTCTTCGCTTTTTTTTGCAACCAACGGTCTCCTCTTTTTGGCCGCCGTAAGACGATGATAAATTGATTCGGGGCTTAATTGTATATAAACACTTGTGCCATGCTGATTGATAAGGTTCATGCCATTAAGGAAGCAGGGCGTTCCTCCACCGGTTGATATAATAGTGTTTTCTAAATCAAAGGTTGATACAAGTAGTTCATGCTCCAGTTTTCTGAAAACATCTTCACCATACTTGTGAAAAAAAAGATCGACAGAGGTTTTATATTTATGCTCGAAAGCTTTATCTATATCATAGAAAGTATAGCCTATCCTGCGTGCCAACTTCTTTCCAATGGTAGTTTTGCCCGCCCCCATAAAACCGACTAGATAAATTCTGCTCACAATAGATTTTTTTCAAAGATAAGACTATGAAAGGAAGCACCAAAAAACAGGCACAAAATTTCAAATAAATACCAATTTCTAAAAATATTCAAAAACAATACAGTTTTATTTTTTTAAGGAAGGTATTCCTTGTCAATATTGCCCATTGAATTAAAAAGGTTATGCTTGGCCTTGGGATGAATAGCTTCCAGTTGTTCAATCAGTTTACGGGCAGTGGTTCGCTTGGTGACATTCTCAAAAGGACAGGTTTGTTTTAGTTTTGTAAAGTTACGAATAGCAGCAAACTCACGGGTATCTTTGTCGGTAAGCAGAATAAGCGGTCTGATTAAATACATGGCACCATCAAACATTTTAAGCTTGCCTGGCAGCGATGAGATGTGGCCGTGATAAGCCATGTTAATCATCAGAGTTTCCACAGCATCGTCCATATGGTGTCCCAGTGCCAGCTTTTGAAATCCATTGCTTTTGGCAAACTCAAACAGCGTTTTTCGCCGATGCCATGAACAAACAAAGCAGGGGGCTTTTTTGCCACGCTCTTCAATACCTGCTTTAATGGTACGGAAGTGCATTTTAACACCAAGCTGTTCAGAATACTTTTTCAGAAAACCATCATCAACCAAATAACCCACATCTTCAACATCAATATGGAGTGCCTCAATTTCAAAGTTGATGGTTTTGAATTTCTTAAATGCAGCCAGTGCTTCCAGTAAAACAAGTGAATCTTTCCCGCCACTAACTGCAATCAATACCTTATCGCCATCCTCAATCATTTCGTACTGATTGATGGCTTTGGCAGTCATGTTCTTTATGTGTTCAATGTGCCTTTTTTGGTATTTGGTAAGTTTTTCTTTCACACTTCTTCCATAACAACTTCATCTTCTATACGAAGATTTTCAATGATGAAGTTTTGACGATCGGGTGTGTTTTTTCCCATATAAAAGGATAGCGTTTCGCTAAGGGCCGATTCCCTTTTTATAATTACAGGATCGAGGCGTATGCTTTTACCAATGAAATGCTTAAATTCGTTGGGAGAGATTTCCCCAAGTCCTTTAAATCGTGTTATTTCAGGTTTAACACCTAATTCTCTTATGGCTGTGTGTCGCTCTTCGTCATTGTAACAATACCGGGTTTCCTTTTTATTTCGAACCCTGAAAAGTGGTGTTTGCAAAATATAAACATGTCCGGTTTTTACAAGGTCAGGATAAAATTGTAAAAAGAAAGTGAGCAACAACAATCGGATGTGCATACCATCAACATCAGCATCAGTAGCAATAACAATGTTGTTGTATCGAAGGTTTTCGATGCTTTCATCAATATTGAGTGCAGCCTGGAGCAGATTGAACTCTTCGTTTTGATAAACAATTTTTTTACTAAGTCCGTAACTGTTTAGTGGTTTACCTTTCAGGCTGAACACCGCTTGTGTTTGCACATCACGTGACTTGGTAATAGAACCACTTGCAGAATCACCCTCAGTAATGAAAAGGGTCGTTTCAAGTCGTTTTTCGTGATTGGTATTAAGGTGAATACGACAGTCGCGCAATTTCTTGTTATGCAATGATGCTTTTTTTACACTCTCGCGGGCAAGCTTTTTAATGCCCGCCATATCTTTTCGCTCTTTTTCTGACTGAAGAAGCTTTTTATAAAGCGCATCGGCAGTTTCGGAGTTTTTATGAAGATAATTATCAAGGTTACGCTTGATGATGTCACCAATATAATTACGGATACTTTGGCCGTCTGGCTCAATGTATTGTGAACCCAGCTTGGTTTTGGTCTGCGATTCAAAAACCGGTTCCTGAACTTTAATGCTGACCGCTGCCATGAACGAGGTTCGGATATCACTTGTGTCAAAATCTTTTCCGTAAAAATCACGAATGGTTCTTACAATGGCTTCACGGAATGCAGTTTGATGGGTGCCGCCCTGCGTAGTATGTTGCCCGTTTACAAACGAGTAGTACTCCTCAGTGTAAGATCTGGAGCTGTGTGTAAAAGCGCACTCAAAATCATCTTCCTTAATATGAATAATGGGATAGTTAATGCCATTGTTGGGGCCAATGTTTCTTTCCAAAAGATCGAGTAGTCCATTCCTGGCAAGCATTTTTTGTCCATTGAAAATGATAGTAAGCCCGTTGTTAAGGAATACATAATTCCAAAGCATTTCTTCTACGTATTCAAACAGGTAATGAAAATTACCAAATATTTCTTTATCAGGAATAAAAGTGATAAGGGTGCCTTGTTTTTCGTCACAGGGTTTTAGTTTGTAATCCTTTATCAGTTCTCCTCTTTTGTACTCAACAATTTTGGTTTTGCCTTCACGAATCGATTGTGCTTTAAAGTAATAAGACATGGCATTTACAGCCTTCGAACCAACACCGTTAAGACCAACAGCTTTTTTAAAAACCTTTGAATCGTATTTTGCACCGGTATTGATTTTACTTACGCATGCAATTACCTTCCCCAATGGCATCCCGCGGCCATAATCTCTGACAGTTACCTGGGTTTCCTGAATGGTAATTTCAATGGTTTTTCCATTGCCCATTACATATTCATCAATGGAGTTGTCGATGATTTCCTTTAATAAAACATAAATTCCATCATCGTGTGAACTTCCGTCACCAAGTTTACCAATGTACATTCCCGGCCTTAACCGGATGTGTTCTTTCCAGTCGAGCGACCGGATACTGTCATCATTATATTCTGCAGCCATATTTCTCTCCCAATTTGGCGCAAATGTAGAAAGGAATGAAATACGAAAGTAGCTGCGTTGAGGAAGTTTTTCAACGATTTTTGTTAATAAGCGGAGGAAGTTGGAATGACAGATATCCAATTTGAGATAATAAGTTTGGAGTATCTCGAATGCCTAAAATATCTAAAACTCTATGAATTAAGAATAGTAAAGTTGGTTTATCTGTCCGCCTGCTTTGATCAGTTGGTTTTTTTATGATTTACAATAATACGCTCTAAGTCAACCAACCTGAAGCTTTATAACTTGAAACTTTTATAACCCCAGACTTTAGGCACTCCAAACTTCATAATGTCACTCTGTCAGCCCTTTGGTGTGGTATGTAAATTGATAACTAATGATAAATCTATTTCAAGATGAAGGAATTTAAGTTAGGATTTGGAATGAAATAGGGAAGGAGGAAAAATATGGAATATAAAGATTATTATAAAGTTTTAGGGGTTTCAAAAAAGGCTACACAGGATGAGATTAAAAAAGCTTACAGGAAACTGGCGATTAAATATCATCCTGATAAAACTCATGGAGATAAAGCTAAGGAAGAGAAGTTTAAGGAGATATCGGAGGCTAATGAGGTTTTGGGTGATCCCGGGAAGAGAAAGAAATATGATCAGTTAGGAGCCAACTGGAAGCAGTATGAGCAATTTGGCGGAGCTGGTGGTCAGGGAGGTTTCGATTGGTCACAATTCTCAGGTGGAGGCCAGCCTGGAGGAGGTTTTGGAGGTTTTTCATTTGAGGGTGATGCAGGTGGTTTTTCTGATTTTTTTCAGCATATATTTGGAGGAGGCTTTGGGGGGTCTGCAGGGGGACACAGGCGTTCGCCGGGACATAAAGGACAGGATTTGATTTCGGAAATGAGTATCTCATTCGATGAAGCTTATCATGGCACCACAAGGATTATCAATCTGAATGGAAAAAAGTTCAGAATTAAAATACGACCCGGTGTAAAAGATGGTCAAAAGATTCGTCTTGCCGAAAAGGGTAATCCTGGTTATAATGGTGGCCGTGCAGGAGATTTGATCATTACCATTAAAGTGATGTCTGATAGCAGGTTCACGCGAAAAGGAAATGACCTTTATGCCGAGCTGCCCATTGATATCCCAACGGCTGTGCTGGGAGGAAAAGCACCGGTAAATACTCCGGATGGAAAAACTGTGATGCTGAAGATTCCACAGGGAACATCATGTGGAAAAAAGCTTAGGTTGAAGGGAAAAGGTATGCCGGCTTACGAGCATCCGGGCCGTCATGGCGATTTGTATGTGGAAACCAGTATTGTGGTTCCTAAAGTGTTGTCGAAAGATGAGAAAGCATTGTTTGAGAAATTACGTAAGTCGAACTAAAAAGGAGAAGAAGATATGTTAGTAAAGCTAATAGATACAAATGAGATTTACCAGTTTAAGGGTTTGCTGGAGTTTATCGATGCGGCTATCGATTCCAATATGCGGCATTATGCTTCTGAGATTATTGAATTGGTTGAGATAGGAAAAGAAGAGGAACTGCAGGGAGCGATGTTGCGTGCCCGGGAAGCATGCCGGGTAATGGGTATACCGTTGGAAAATCATTTTAAGAAAGTGTACCGCGATGCAGAGCATGAAGTGGTTTGCGATTATAAATTATCACCATTGGCTTTTGGTTTGGTGTGTATTAATGCTAACCCGACCAATAGAAATATTGCACAAATTCAGGTTGAGCTGGTAAAAAAACTGTTGGGGCAATAATGAGTTATTAAATGATGTACCGGATAAACAAATTAGTAATCCGCGTATTTCGTTTTTATTTAAAGAATTTGATTATCTTTGCAGCCAATTTATTTTTTAACCATTTTAAACAAAGGTAGGTATTTAACATGATTATTATTCCTGTTAAAGAAGGCGAAAACATTGACCGGGCATTAAAACGGTATAAACGCAAGTTTGAAAAAACTGGTAACATGAGAGAGCTTCGTGAGCGTCAGCGCTTCACTAAGCCTTCCATTAAAAACCGGGAACAAAAACTTAAAGCGATTTATGTCCAGGGCCTGCGTCAAGCCGAACAAGGTTAAGTATTAACTCCTTAACATATATTAAGGAATTAAACGCCGATGAAACTTTGAATCAGTTACGATTTTTCGTATATTTGATTCAAAGTTTCTTTTTTAAAAAGGTTAATGAATATCAAGGATTTCATCCAATATATCTCGCTGGAGAAACAATACTCCGTACATACTGTAAGTGCTTACGAAAATGATCTTAATTCATTTTCGGCATTTGCTACAGATCAGTATGACATCAAAGAAGCTTCAGATATTAATCTCGATATGGTTCGTTCGTGGATTATGGAACTCGTTGAAGAAGGGAAATCTAATTCTACCATTAACCGAAAGCTTACAACACTAAAGTCTTATTTTAATCATTGTATAAAAACAGGGACTGTAAGTGTTAACCCTGTAAAGAATATTGCTTCGTTAAAAACACCGTCGAGGCTGCCCCATTTTCTTACTGTCCAAAACATGGATCATTATTATGAATCAATGGGTGATATCGATGATTTTTATTCATTACGTGATTTTTTGGTAATTGATCTTTTTTATTCTACCGGAATACGTTTAAGCGAGCTTATCAATCTTAAAACCGATGATGTTAATTTAAATGAAAATACCATAAAAGTATTGGGAAAACGCAATAAAGAGCGAATCATTCCGTTCTCTGAAAAAGAACGACTATATATAATAAGGTATAAGGATATGAAGAAAGAGATATTTGGAGCAGAGAATCCTTATCTGATTGTTACCAACAGAGGTAATAAAGCATACCCGAAATTTATTTATCGATTAGTAGAGAGGAACCTTTCAGGCATTACCCGCTCTAAGAGGAGCCCTCATGTTTTACGTCACACATTTGCTACACATATGCTCAATGAAGGCGCCGATTTGAATACCATTAAGGAAATTCTTGGTCATTCCAACTTATCGGCTACCCAGGTTTATACTCATAACACCATTGAGCAACTGAAATCAATTTATAACCATGCGCATCCAAGAGCGCAAATAAAAAAGGAGGTTTAGTATGAAAGTAAACATCACTTCGGTTCATTTTAAAGCCGACAAGAAACTGGAAGACTTTATTGAGAAAAAAGTCAACAAGCTTTCAAACACGTATGATGGAGTACTTGGAACAGAAGTAACACTTAAAGTGGAAAATGCCGAAAGTAGAGAAAACAAAATTGCCGAAATAAAGGTAAGTATCAAGGGCCAGCACCTGTTTGCCAAGAAGCAAAGTAAGTCGTTTGAAGAGGCTACTGATACTGCTGTTGAGGCACTTAGACGACAGCTCACGCGGCATAAAGAAATGATTAAAAAATAAATAGACTTTTTTTTATTTTTTGTTTGGTTATTAACCTTAAACTATATATTTTTGCAGACCTTTTTACGGAAGAGGTCTGCTTCTTTTTAGTAAAGGCACAAGTTCTTAACGAAATGTCAACTAAGGCAGGTTCTGAGTAAAGGCAGAAATGCCAACATAGCTCAGTTGGTAGAGCAGCTGATTTGTAATCAGCCGGTCGGGGGTTCAAGTCCCTCTGTTGGCTCAGTTCATTTAAATATTGAAATCCCGGGGGGATACCGAAGCGGTCAAACGGGGCAGACTGTAAATCTGTTGGCTCAGCCTTCGGAGGTTCGAATCCTCCTCCCCCCACACCTATAATAAGGTTATGTTGAAAGGCTGAAGGTTAAATTGGTTTTATCAGTTTAAGCTTTAGCCTTTAACCTTGTTAAGCGGGAGTAGCTCATCTGGTAGAGCGACAGCCTTCCAAGCTGTAGGTGGCGGGTTCGAGTCCCGTCTCCCGCTCTGAAGTTAAAGCCGGGGTAGCTCAGGGGTAGAGCGCTTCCTTGGTAAGGAAGAGGTCACGAGTTCAATTCTCGTCCTCGGCTCGATATGAACATAGTGAAGTAAACATTATAATTTTTTAAAAACAAGTTTTGATATGGCTAAAGAAAAATTCGAACGTTCCAAACCGCACGTAAACATTGGAACTATTGGTCACGTTGACCACGGTAAAACCACACTTACAGCTGCCATTACTCTTACCCTGCAAGAAGAAGGTTTGGCAGAATTTAAGTCATTTGATTCAATTGACAACGCTCCTGAAGAAAAAGAAAGGGGTATTACTATTAATACAGCTCACGTAGAGTACGAAACAAAAAATCGTCACTACGCTCACGTTGACTGTCCGGGTCACGCTGACTACGTTAAGAACATGGTAACTGGTGCTGCTCAGATGGACGGTGCTATCCTTGTTGTTGCTGCTACTGATGGGCCTATGCCTCAGACTCGTGAGCACATCTTGCTTGCACGTCAGGTTGGTGTACCTCGTTTGGTAGTCTTTATGAACAAAGTTGACATGGTTGATGACGAAGAATTACTTGAATTGGTTGATATGGAAATCCGTGACCTTTTAAGTTTCTACGATTTTGACGGTGACAATACTCCTGTTATTCAGGGTTCAGCTCTTGGTGGTTTGAACGGTGAAGAAAAATGGGTTCCAAAAATCTTTGAATTGATGGAAGCTTGTGACGAGTGGATTCCATTGCCAGAACGTGATGATCAGAAACCTTTCTTGATGCCTATCGAGGACGTATTCTCAATTACAGGTCGTGGTACAGTTGCTACAGGTAGAATCGAAACTGGTATTATTCACACTGGAGACCCTGTTGACATTATCGGTATGGGTGCTGAAAAACTCAAATCAGTTGTAACTGGTGTTGAGATGTTCCGCAAAATCCTTGACACAGGTATGGCTGGTGATAACGCTGGTTTATTGCTTCGTGGTATCGATAAAAACGAGATCCGTCGTGGTATGGTAATCGCAGCTCCTGGTTCAGTAACTCCTCACAAACATTTCAAAGCTGAGGTGTATATCCTGAAAAAAGAAGAAGGTGGACGTCACACTCCATTCCACAACCGTTACCGTCCTCAGTTCTACTTCAGAACAACTGATGTAACTGGTGAGATTTTCATGCCGGAAGGTGTTGAAATGGTTATGCCTGGTGATAACCTTACCATCGAAGTTCAGTTAATTACCGAAATCGCCATGAACAAAGGTCTTCGTTTCGCTATCCGCGAAGGTGGACGTACAGTTGGTGCTGGTCAGGTAACTGAGATTCTCGAGTAATAGTTGTAAATTAAAATATTAGCTAAAGGCGTTTCATCTTAATGTGGAATGCCTTTAGCTTCTGCTTAATCAGCAAACACGGGAGTAGCTCAATTGGTAGAGTAGTGGTCTCCAAAACCATTGGTTGAGGGTTCGAGTCCTTCCTCCCGTGCAAATTTTTTATATTAGTAAAATGGCTAAATTTAGTATTTCGGCATACATCAAAGAAAGTTACGACGAATGGATGCATAAAGTATCATGGCCAACTTGGAGTGAGCTGCAGAACAGTGCAATCGTAGTATCCGTTGCTTCCCTTATAATCGCCTTGGTGGTTTATATGATGGATATTTCATTCTCCACAGTCCTTGAGAAGTTCTATACAATGTTTTAGAACTTATTATAGGGTTAGCATTGTTCTACCTTATTATATATTAACTGTTTATAACTAATTCAATTTCCCGCAAAATGAGCGAACAATCAGGAAGAAAATGGTACGTTGTCAGGGCTATTAGTGGCAAAGAAAAGAAGGTAAAGGAATACCTTGAGAACGAAATCAGCCGTTTAAACCTTCAGGAGTATATCGCGCAAATTCTGATTCCCACGGAAAAGGTTTACCAGATCCGTAAAGGGAAAAAAATCAGTAAGGAGCGTAACTATTTTCCGGGGTATGTCTTGGTTGAAGCGGAACTTACCGGTGAAATTCCTCACATTATTAAGAATATTCCTGATGTATTGGGATTTCTTGGTACAAGAGGAACACCAGAACCCATCCGGCCTGCAGAAGTTAAACGAATCTTAGGAAAAGTTGACGAGCTGGCTGAACAAGGTGAAGAGGTAAATATTCCGTTTATCGTGGGTGAAACTGTTACCGTCATTGACGGACCTTTTAACAGCTTCAGTGGAATTATCGAAGAGATTGACGAAGAGAAGAAGAAACTGAGAGTGATGGTCAAAATCTTTGGTAGGAAAACACCCCTCGAACTTGGCTTTATGCAAGTGGAGAAAGAATAACAAATAGTTGTAAACGTATTATCAATTTTAAACAATTAGGTTTAAAATGGCAAAAGAAGTAAGTGGATTAATAAAATTACAGATCAGAGGAGGCGCCGCAAACCCTTCTCCACCGGTAGGACCAGCTTTGGGTGCTAAGGGTGTTAATATCATGGAATTCTGTAAACAGTTTAATGCTCGTACACAGGAACAAGCCGGTAAGGTTATTCCTGTTATCATTACTGTTTATAAGGATAAATCTTTTGATTTTATCATCAAAACACCCCCGGTAGCTGTTCAGATTTTGGAAGCTCTTAAATTAAAAAAGGGCTCTGCTGAACCAAACCGTATTAAAGTTGGTACTTTAACCTGGGATCAGGTGCGTACAATTGCTGAAGCAAAAATGAAAGACTTAAATGCTTTCACTGTTGAGTCAGCTATGCACATGGTTGCTGGTACAGCCCGGAGTATGGGGGTAAAAGTTAAAGGCGATTTTCCAACAGTATCTAATTAACAAACACTCTAATAAAAGAGGAGGAGAATTATGGCAAAAATGTCAAAAAAACACAAAGAAGCTTTGGCCAAATTCGACAAGCAGAAAGAGTACTCCCTTGAAGAAGCAGTTAAACTTGTAAAAGATATTACTTATACAAAATTTGACGCTTCTGTAGATTTGAGTGTACGTTTGGGCGTAGACCCACGTAAAGCCAACCAAATGGTGAGAGGTTCAGTAACCCTTCCCCATGGAACCGGTAAAGACGTGAAGGTTCTCGTGCTATGTACACCTGACAAGGAAGACGAAGCCAAAGAAGCCGGCGCTGACTTTGTTGGATTGGATGATTATATCCAAAAGATCAAAGGAGGCTGGACCGACGTTGACGTCGTTATTACCATGCCAAGTGTAATGCCAAAAGTGGGTGCACTAGGCCGTATTCTAGGACCAAGAGGCTTAATGCCTAATCCTAAAACCGGTACTGTTACCATGGATATTGGCAAAGCTGTTAATGCTGCAAAAGCTGGTAAAATCGATTTTAAAGTCGATAAATTTGGAATCATTCACTCAGCTGTGGGTAAAGTTAGCTTCGACGAACAGATGCTGCTTGATAACATTAAAGAGTTAATGACTACCATTCATAAGCTTAAGCCATCATCAGCTAAGGGAACGTATGTTAAAAGTGTACACCTTTCTAGCACTATGAGCCCGGGAATCTCTATTGATGACAAAACGGCTACCGAGTAATTGGTAAAAACAAAGTAAAACACTATGAGGAAAGAAGATAAAAAAGCTCTTATTGACTCGATGTCAGTGCAACTTGCTGAAACATCCAACCTGTATCTTGCTGATATTTCAGGAATGAATGCAGAGGATACCAGTGACCTCAGAAGATTATGTTTTAAATATAACATCACCTTGCGTGTTGTTAAAAATACTCTTCTGAAGAAATCAATGGATGCAGCTGACAGAGACTTTGATGAGCTATACGAAGTTCTTAAAGGTAACACCGCAGTAATGTTTACGGAGACAGGTAATGCCCCCGCTAAACTTATCAAAGAGTTCCGCAAGAGTAAAAAATCAGAAAGCCCGATTTTGAAAGCTGCCTACATTGAGCAAATGACTTATGTTGGTAATGATCAACTCGACTTCCTGGTTGCTATCAAATCTCGCGAAGAACTTATTGCAGACGTTATTGCATTACTGCAATCACCTGTTAAGAATGTTGTTGGTGCATTACAATCCGGCGGTAATAAACTTTCCGGAATTCTTGAAACTTTATCCGAAAAAAGCGAATAAAGTATATATAAAGACAAATAATTTTTTTGAATATTTTTTTTGAATCAAATAACTTAAAACTATATTAAAATGGCAGATTTGAAAGCATTTGCAGAACAACTGGTAAATTTAACTGTAAAAGAAGTTAACGAACTGGCTGAAATTTTAAAAGAAGAATACGGAATTGAACCTGCTGCTGCAGCTGTAGCTATTGCAGGTCCTGCTGCCGGTGGTGCAGAAGAAGCTGAAGAACAAACAGCTTTTGACGTAATTTTAAAAGCTCCTGGCCAGTCGAAACTTGCCGTTGTAAAAATGGTTAAGGAATTAACCAGCCTTGGATTAAAAGAATCCAAAGAATTGGTTGACTCAGCACCTGCTGCAATTAAAGAAGGTGTAACCAAAGACGAAGCTGAAGCACTCAAAACACAGCTCGAAGGTGCTGGTGCTGAAGTAGAGATCAAGTAACGATCTACATATAATTTTTTAGGCTTAACCTCTACCCCAATTTGGGGCTAGAGGTTTATGCCTATTTGTTCTTTAACATCGTTCTTTCAATAATACGTGGTGGTTTAACCCGCCAAAATTTGTTTGTAACCTATAAAACTTTAAGCCTTGGCTGAGATCAAAAACGAAAGAATTAGTTTCGCATCAATCAAAAACCAACTGCCTTATCCTGACTTCCTCGATATTCAGTTGAAATCTTTTCAGGACTTTTTCCAATTGGAAACCAACCCTGATAATAGAAAAAATGAAGGCCTGTATAGGGTTTTTGATGAGAACTTCCCTATTACCGATGCGAGAAACAATTTTGTACTGGAGTTTCTCGATTATTTTATCGATCCCCCACGCTATACCGCTGAAGAGTGTCTCGAACGTGGATTAACTTACAGTGTGCCCTTAAAGGCAAAATTAAAACTTTATTGTACCGACCCCGAACACGAAGATTTTGAAACCATCGTGCAGGATGTTTATTTGGGTATGATCCCTTATATGACTCCTAAAGGAACTTTCGTGGTTAACGGTGCTGAACGTGTTATTGTGTCGCAGTTGCACCGGTCTCCCGGTGTGTTCTTTGGACAAAACCGTCACGCCAACGGTACCATGCTCTATTCAGCTCGTATCATTCCTTTTAAAGGATCCTGGATGGAGTTCTCAACAGACATTAACAACGTGATGTATGCTTACATCGATCGTAAGAAAAAGATGCCTGTTACTACCCTGCTCCGTGCTATCGGATACGAGGGTGACAAAGATATTTTAGAAATATTCGACCTTGCCGACGAAATTAAAGTCAGTAAAGCCGGACTTAAACGAGTTATGGGTCGCCGTTTGGCTGCTCGTGTTGTTCGTTCATGGTTCGAAGATTTTGTTGATGAAGAAACAGGTGAGGTGGTTACCATTGAAAGAAATGACGTAATCATCGAACGTGAAACCATTCTGGAGACTGAGCATATTGAGCAAATCATCGAAGCTGGTGTAAAAACCATTTTGCTTCATAAAGATGATGCCACAGCAAACGAATTCCAGATTGTTTTTAATACACTGCAAAAAGATACAACCAACTCTGAAAAAGAGGCTGTTGAATATATCTACTTCCAGTTGAGAAATGCACTTCCTCCGGATGAAGAAACAGCACGTGGAATTTTTGAAAAACTATTCTTCTCAGAGAAACGTTACGATCTTGGTGAAGTAGGCCGTTATCGTATCAATAAAAAACTGGAGCTTAATACTCCTGATGATGTTCGTGTTCTTACTAAAGAAGACATCATCCTTATTATAAAACACCTCATCAAACTGGCTAACCAAAAAACATTGGTGGATGATATCGATCACCTCTCCAATCGTAGGGTTAGAACCGTTGGTGAACAATTATATTCGCAGTTTGGCGTAGGTTTGGCACGTATGGCTCGTACCATTCGTGAAAGAATGAATGTTCGTGATAACGAAGTATTTACTCCCACCGACCTGATTAATGCCAAAACATTGTCTTCCGTTATCAATTCGTTTTTCGGAACCAATGCCCTTTCACAATTTATGGATCAAACCAACCCGTTATCGGAGATTACGCACAAGCGTAGAATTTCTGCTTTGGGACCAGGTGGTTTGTCGCGTGAAAGAGCCGGTTTTGAGGTTCGTGACGTTCATTACACTCACTACGGAAGACTGTGTACCATTGAAACTCCTGAGGGACCAAACATTGGTCTTATTTCATCACTTTGTGTTTATGCTAAAATCAATGAACTTGGTTTCATCGAAACTCCATACCGCAAAGTTGAAACAGGAAACATCGATTTCAACCATCCTCCTATCTATTTAAGTGCAGAGGAAGAAGAAGATAAAATTATTGCACAGGCAAATACCGTGGTTAGCGATGACGGTCAGTTTGTAAACGAAAAAGTAAAAGTTCGTTATCAGGCAGATTATCCAATTACTCCCCGTGAGGAAGTGGATATGATCGACATTGCTCCTAACCAGATTGCTTCCATTGCTGCTTCGCTTATTCCTTTCCTTGAGCATGATGATGCTAACCGTGCTTTGATGGGATCGAACATGATGCGTCAGGCTGTACCATTGCTTAATGCTGAGGCGCCTTTTGTAGGAACCGGTATTGAAAAATATGTGGCCCGCGACTCACGCGTTCTAATCAATGCTGAAGGTGACGGAGTTGTTGAATATGTTGATGCAGACAAAATTATTATTCGCTATAACCGTGATGAACTGGAAAGATTAGTAAGCTTCGACGATGACTTGAAGACCTATTATCTGACCAAATTCCAGCGTACCAACCAGAACACTTCCATCAACCTTCGCCCAATTGTTAGAAAAGGTGATAAAGTTGCTTTAGGACAGGTTCTGTGTGAAGGTTACGCTACCAACGATGGTGAACTTGCTCTGGGTCGTAACCTGAAAGTGGCATTTATGCCCTGGAAAGGTTATAACTATGAGGATGCTATTGTAATTTCAGAACGTATCATTAAAGATGATGTATTTACTTCGGTTCATATTGAAGAATTTACGCTTGACGTTCGTGATACCAAACGAGGTATTGAAGAATTAACAAATGATATACCTAACGTTAGTGCCGAAGCAACCAAAGATCTTGACGAAAACGGTCTGATCCGTGTGGGTGCTGAAGTTACCGACGGTGATATTTTAATTGGAAAAATTACTCCTAAAGGAGAAAGCGATCCTACACCTGAGGAAAAATTACTTCGTGCTATTTTTGGTGACAAAGCCGGTGACGTTAAAAATGCTTCCTTGAAAGCACCACCTTCAATGCAGGGTGTTGTTATCAGCAAGCACCTTTTCTCAAGAGCAGCTAAAAATTCAGTTTCCAAATCAAAAGAGAAAGAGATTATCTCTGCTTTGGATACCGAGTATCAGAAGTATTTCACTGATCTGAAAGCTAAATTAATTGACAAACTGACTGTTCTTATTTCAAACAGAACTTCACAGGGTGTTTACAATACATTTGGTGAAATGGTTGTTCCTCAGAAAACCAAGTTCACTCAGAAAATTCTTCAGGGACTTGATTTTACCAATATCAATCCTGATAAATGGACAACCGATAAAGGTAAAAATGAACTGGTTAAAACCCTTATCAACAACTATAACATCAAGTATAAAGAGTTGATGGGTGTGCTCAACCGTAAGAAATTTGTTGCCACTGTTGGAGATGAGCTTCCAAACGGAATTGTTCAGATGGCTAAAGTTTATATTGCCAAGAAACGTAAGTTGAAAGTTGGTGATAAAATGGCGGGTCGCCACGGTAACAAAGGTATTGTTTCACGTATTGTTCGTGAAGAAGATATGCCGTTCCTCGAAGATGGAACACCGGTTGATATCGTGTTGAACCCATTGGGTGTACCTTCAAGAATGAACCTTGGCCAGATTTACGAAACAGTATTAGCATGGGCAGGTAAAGAGCTGGGAATGAAATTTGCTACTCCGATTTTTGACGGAGCGCATATTGACGAGATTAACGACTATATGAAGAAAGCCGGTTTACCTGAAAATGGCCGTGTTTATCTTTATGATGGCAGTACTGGTGAGCGTTTTGACCAGCCTGCTACTGTTGGATATATTTATATGCTGAAACTGCACCACCTTGTTGATGACAAGATGCATGCACGTTCAATCGGACCTTACTCATTAATTACACAGCAGCCGTTGGGTGGTAAAGCTCAGTTTGGAGGCCAGCGTTTTGGTGAGATGGAGGTTTGGGCACTGGAAGCCTTTGGTGCATCCAATATCTTGCAGGAAATTCTAACCGTTAAATCGGATGATGTAACTGGTCGTGCAAAGGCCTACGAAGCAATAGTTAAAGGCGAGAATATGCCAACACCAAATGTTCCTGAATCATTCAACGTATTGGTTCACGAGTTAAGAGGTCTTGGTCTTGAACTCAATTTCGACTAGTTTTTAATTTTTTTTGATAATAAAATAACTATCAATATATGGCTTTCAGAAAAGACAGCAAAATTCCAGGTAGCTTTAGTAAGATTACGATCAGCCTTGCTTCGCCAGAATCCATTTTGGAACGTTCGCATGGTGAGGTATTAAAGCCTGAAACCATAAACTACCGTACTTATAAGCCTGAGCGCGACGGATTATTCTGTGAACGCATCTTCGGGCCTGTAAAAGACTATGAATGTCATTGCGGTAAATATAAGAGAATTCGTTACAAAGGTATTGTTTGTGACCGTTGTGGTGTTGAAGTAACCGAGAAAAAGGTTCGTCGCGAGAGAATGGGACACATCGAACTGGTTGTTCCTGTTGTACACATTTGGTTTGTAAGAACATTACCTAATAAAATTGGTGCATTGCTTGGTTTGCCAACCAAGAAACTTGAAACAATCATCTATTACGAGAGATATGTTGTAATTAATCCCGGCGTTAAAGAAGCGGATGGTATTAAGAGGCTTGACTTCCTTACAGAAGAAGAGTATCTCGATATCCTTGAGGCTCTGCCACCGGATAATCAGTATCTTCCTGATGATGATCCAGAAAAGTTTATTGCAAAGATGGGTGCCGAGGCAATTCACGATTTGCTAAAAGATATCGATCTCGACAAAACATCTTTCGAATTGCGTCACAAAGCAAACACCGAAACATCGCAGCAGCGTAAAGCTGAAGCCTTAAGACGTTTGCAGGTTTACGAAGCATTTCGTGATGCAAGAAAGAGATTAGAAAATCGTCCTGAATGGATGATTGTAAAAATTGTTCCGGTTATTCCTCCCGAGTTAAGACCATTGGTGCCATTGGATGGTGGACGTTTTGCCACTTCCGACCTTAATGATCTTTACCGCAGGGTGATTATTCGTAACAACCGTTTGAAAAGACTTATTGAAATCAAAGCTCCTGATGTAATTATGCGTAACGAAAAGCGTATGTTGCAGGAAGCTGTTGATTCATTATTTGATAACTCAAGAAAATCAAGCGCTGTTAAAACCGACTCAAATCGTCCGTTGAAATCACTTTCCGACAGTTTGAAAGGTAAACAAGGACGTTTCCGTCAAAACCTGCTTGGTAAACGTGTTGACTACTCAGGCCGTTCGGTAATTATCGTTGGCCCTGATTTGAAGCTTAACGAGTGTGGTCTTCCTAAAGGAATGGCTGCCGAACTCTTTAAGCCGTTTATCATCAGAAAACTGCTTGAACGTGGTATTGTTAAAACAGTTAAATCAGCAAAGAAAATTGTTGAGCGTAAAGACGCTGTTGTTTGGGATATTCTTGAAAATATCCTGAAAGGGCATCCTGTATTGCTTAACCGTGCTCCTACATTGCACCGTTTAGGTATTCAGGCTTTTCAGCCAAAACTGGTTGAGGGAAAAGCTATTCAGCTTCACCCGCTGGCTTGTACAGCGTTTAACGCTGACTTTGACGGTGACCAGATGGCGGTTCACGTTCCTTTGGGAAATGCTGCTGTTTTGGAAGCCCAGATTTTAATGCTTGCTTCTCACAATATCCTGAACCCTGCAAATGGTGCACCTATTACTGTACCTTCTCAGGACATGGTATTGGGACTCTATTACATCACCAAAGCACGTAAGGACTCGAAAGAGTTTCATGTTAAAGGTGAAGGAATGAAGTTCTATTCACCGGAGGAAGTTATCATTGCCTATAACGAAAAAAGAGTTGATCTTCATGCAGTAATCAATGTTAAAGTTGATGTTAAAGAAGATGGTAAGATGGTTAACAAGATGGTTGAAACAACCGTTGGCCGTGTTATCTTCAACGAAAAGGTACCTGCTGAATATGGTTTCATTAATCAGTTGCTTACCAAAAAAGCGCTGCGTGATATCATTAGTGAAGTACTTAAGGAAACAGGTACTGCTGTTACAGTTAGATTCCTTGACGACATTAAAGGTCTTGGTTACCAAATGGCGTTTAAAGGAGGCCTTTCTTTTAACCTCGGAAATGTAATTATTCCTGACGTTAAAGAAGAACTCGTTAGTCAGGCTAACGAAGAGGTTGATGAAGTGATGTCGAACTATAATATGGGTTTCATCACCAACAATGAACGTTACAACCAGATTATTGATATTTGGACACATACCAATGCTAAGCTTACCAACATCCTGATGAAGGAACTGGCAGCCGATGACCAGGGATTTAACCCTGTTTATATGATGCTTGACTCAGGTGCTCGTGGATCTAAAGAACAGATTCGTCAGCTTTCAGGAATGAGGGGCCTGATGGCAAAACCTCAGAAATCGGGTGCAACTGGTGGTGAGATTATTGAGAACCCGATTCTCTCTAACTTTAAAGAGGGGCTAACAGTACTTGAGTATTTTATTTCTACTCACGGTGCTCGTAAAGGTCTTGCTGATACAGCGCTTAAAACTGCTGATGCTGGTTACTTAACCCGTCGTTTGGTTGACGTTGCTCAGGATGTTATTATTTCTGAAAAAGACTGTGGAACCCTTCGTGGACTTACTACTACAGCTTTAAAGAAAAATGAGGATATTGTTGAAACATTATACGACCGTATTCTTGGCCGTGTTACTGTTCACGATATATATCACCCTGCTACCAATGAGCTGATTATTGAAGCAGGTAATGAGATAACTGAAAAGATTGCTTCTGTAATTGAAGAAGCCGGAATCGAACAGGTTGAGATTCGTTCGGTATTGACTTGTGAATCGAAACGTGGTGTTTGTGCCAAGTGTTACGGACGTAACCTTGCTTCGGGTCTTTTGGTTCAACGTGGCGAAGCAGTTGGTGTTATTGCAGCGCAGTCAATTGGTGAACCTGGAACACAGCTTACACTTCGTACTTTCCACCAGGGGGGTACTGCTTCTAACGTTGCCGTTAGTGCAAAAATTGAAGCTAAAGATGACGGTTTGCTTGAGATTGATGAGTTAAGAACTGTTGATTACGAAAAAGAAGGAAATAAATATCAGATTGTGGTTGGCCGTTCAGCTGAGCTGAGAATTATTGAGCCTAACACAGGTGTTATTCTTTCCTCTAACAACTTGCCTTATGCTTCAAGCTTGTTTATTAAAAACGGCTCGAAAGTTAAAAAAGGTGATTTAATTGCTAACTGGGATCCATTTAACGCTGTAATTTTATCTGAAGTTAATGGTAAGGTTGCTTTCGAGAATATTATTGAAGGACAAACCTATCGTGTTGAATCGGATGAGCAGACAGGTTATCAGGAGAAAGTGATTGTTGATTCAAAAGTAAAATCACAAAACCCGATTATTAAAATCCTGGCCAGTGATGGTTCAGTGATTAAATCATATGACCTTCCGGTTGGTTCTCACCTTTTGGTTGATGAAGGCAGCAAAATCAAAGCCGGTGATATTTTGGTTAAAATTCCACGTGCATTTGGTAAGTCAGGTGACATTACCGGAGGTTTGCCACGTGTTACCGAGTTGTTTGAAGCCCGTAACCCTTCCGATCCTGCAGTTGTTGCAGAGATTGATGGTGTTGTGAGCTTTGGTAAAAAGTTGAAACGTGGCAACCGTGAGGTGATCATTACTTCGAAAACAGGTGATGAGAAACGTTATTTGGTTTCTACATCGAAACAGATCCTTGCACAGGAAAACGACTTTGTAAAATCAGGTACTCCATTATCAGATGGAGCTATCACCCCAAGTGATATTTTGGCCATTAAAGGACCTATGAAGGTTCAGGAGTATATTGTAAATGAGGTTCAGGAAGTTTACCGTTTACAGGGTGTAAAAATCAATGATAAGCACTTTGAGGTTATCGTTCGTCAGATGTTGCGTAAAGTTCAGGTTGAAGATCCGGGTGATACCCGTTTCCTAGAAGGAGAACTGGTTAACAGAATCGACTTCCAGGAAGTGAACGATGAGATCTTTGGCATGAAAGTGATTGAAGATCCGGGTGAATCCGATACAATGAAAGAAGGAATGATTGTTTCTGCAAGAAAATTGCGTGATGAGAATTCTGTGCTAAAACGTCGTGATAAGAAACAAGTGGTATCCAGAGAAGCCAGACCGGCAACTGCCCGTCAGGTGCTTCAGGGAATTACCAGGGCTTCATTACAGACCAATAGCTGGATTTCTGCTGCATCTTTCCAGGAAACAACCAAAGTACTTACACAGGCCTCTATTATGGCTAAAGCAGATACCTTAAACGGACTGAAGGAAAATGTTATTGTTGGTCATAAAATTCCTGCCGGTACCGGCTTACGTGACTATAATGATATTATCGTTGGTTCGAAGGAGGAGTTTGATGCGCTTAAAGCTAAAGCTGCTCAGGTTGAAACAACTGATGAAGCTGTAACGGAAGAACAGTAAAATCTGATATAAAAAGCGCTACCCGTTTATGGACAGCGCTTTTTTTGTCTAAAAAACAAATATCATGGAAAACAAAGCAAACCAAAATAAAATTAACATCGAACTCAGCGAAGAGGTTGCTGAGGGAATCTATTCAAACCTGGCTGTTATCAGCCATTCACACTCTGAGTTTATTGTTGATTTTGTTAAACTGATGCCCGGTTCGCCAAAGGCAAAAGTTAAATCAAGAATTATTCTTACTCCTGAACATGCCAAGCGTTTGCAAAAGGCACTTCAGGAAAACATCAATAAATTTGAAAAAATGCATGGGCCGATTAAAGATCATGGAGGAGATGGTTTTCCTCCATTTTCGATGGGCGGTCCCATTGCACAAGCGTAAATATCAAAACTATGTTTCTAAGCCCTGTTTATCTTATGATAGACGGGGCTTTTTTTGTTACCTTTAACCATAATTTAATGTTGTCATCATGTTGTTTTCAGATTTGCATTGTCATCCTGTTCTAAAATGTTTTGGAAAGAACCATCATCATGCTTCCAATGATGTGAAAAATGAAGCCAGTTTGTTTTATCACAAGAGATTCAACTACTGGAATCGCTTACTGGAAAACATTTTGAAGTTAACACCTTACCATCAGTCTGATTTATACTCAGCCTATGTAGGGAACAGTATTTTGCTTGGAACTGCCATTTATGCTCCTGAACGAGATTTCTTTATTGGTAAATTTGATAACCCGGGAATAGAAAACTGGGTAACGGGTTTTGGAAAGGATTGGTTGAAAGAGGTTCAACGGGCAGATACCAGCTATTTCGAGAGTTTGAAAAAGCAATTTCAATTCGTTGAAGAGATGGAAGGGGTTTCGATGACTATTAAAGGTAAAAACTACCGCTATAAAATCCTCAGGTCAGGAAGTGAACTCGAAAGGTTTATTGAGAATCCTACTGAAAGGACAATAATGTTGTTTTATAACATTGAGGGAGGTCATAACTTGTTTCATCAGGTGGAGACGCAAAAAGAGACTTCTGAAAAGATTGTACCCGGCAGTATCGAATATATTAAAAGTAAGAAGCCGTTGTATTTTACCCTTACCCATCATTTTTACAATCAGCTTTCGGGTCATTGTAAAAGTTTACCACCATCTATCGAAAACCTGCGACCACAAAAGTATGGTAGCAATTTGGGATTAAGAAAACAAGGAGAAGAGGTAATAAGGCAATTACTTAGTAATAAAAACAGTCAACGAGTTTTAATTGATATTAAGCATATGAATCCTCGTGCCAGAAACAGCTATTATAAAATATTAGAAGAGTTTGAATCAAAAGGTGAGAGAATTCCTATTGTATTCAGCCATGGAGGAGCAAACGGAATGGATAGTTTTAGTAGTAAAACAATAATAAATAATAAACTGCATAATGATGAGATTGGTTTGTATGATGATGAAATAAGAAGACTTGTCCGTTCAGGTGGATTGTTTGGGCTAAATCTTGATGAACGTGTGATGTCGAGCAATGATTGTTTGAAGGAAACAAGAAAAATGATATGTCTTAGAAAGAGGTTTAAAGCAACATCAGGGTTAATATGGAATAATATCGAGCAAATTGTTATGGCAACTGCAAAGGAGAATCTGAACCCTTGGCATAACATCTGTATTGGCAGCGATTACGATGGAATCATCAATCCCATTAATGGATTCTGGACTTTAAAGTATATGCCCCGATTAAGAAAATACCTGGAAAAACATATTCAAAAATTTTTAAGCGATAAACCAGAGTTAGCATACAATATGAGCTCTGCTGAAATAATGGATGCCATGTTTTCAAGCAATACCATACGGTTTATTGTAAAACACTTTGGGTCATAATTATATTATGCTGTTGTAATTCTCACCAATCATCTGTAGGTATTCATGTTATACTATCAGGTTATTCATGTTCATTTTTCTTTTACATTTGCACTCAATTACATTTAAAAGAAGGATATATGTTTAGATTTGTTTTAGTTGCGTTAACATCAATTATTCTATCTTCTTGTACGATGGCGCAAAAAAAAAGTGATGAATTAAAAGCCAATTTCTATAACCTCAGAGATGCAAAATATGTAAATGAGTCGTATCAGGGAATTTTAGATAAGCACAAAGGTGATGTGATTTATATGGATTTCTGGGCAAGTTGGTGCGGTCCTTGCAAAAGAGAGATGCCCCATTCACTCAATATGCAGAAGCATTTTAAAGGAAAGAATGTTACCTTTATTTTTATGTCGTCCGACCGCGATCCCGCTGCCTGGAAAAGAACTGCTGATGCATTAGGAATAACCGGTGAGCATTATTTGCTGAACCAAAAGGTTTACACTGAACGCAACAAAGTGGTACAGGTGAAATACATTCCGCGTTATATGATTTATGATAAAACCGGCAAACTTGTAACGGATAATGCACCCCGTCCAAGTAGCGCTGCGTCAACGGAACTTATTGAAAAGTTGCTGAAGAAATAGTTAAGGTTGGCTAAAGCCAATGATTGTTTTTTATTGACAATTAACGATGGGTGATTTAGTGATTTTTCCATCGAAAATTGTAAATCGTTTTGGTACATCGTAAATCGATTATTATTCTTAATATATTTGGTTTTTTATCTTAAGCTAATGGTGAAACTCCCAGTTCTTCTGCCAGGAGTTTTAGTTTTGAGAGGGTTTGCCGGGAGACCTCAATCCCGTTTTCCATTTTATCTTTTTCAGATATCCTTTCCGGATCACCCGGAATGATTACCTTTTCCTGACCGGGAATGGTTTTTGCATTTCGGAAGGTGCTGATCCATTCATCCATGTATGATTTGAATTCCTCAGCAGTTTGGAAAGCATCAATACGGATGGCTCCAAAGAAATGGCCGATTCCTTTATCTTCGCCTCCGGTTTTATCTTTTACATAGCCCAAAGTAGGAACAACAGTTGGTCCGAAATTGGCTCCGGGAAGCACTGCCGAAAGAATATCAACAATGGCAGTCATACAAAATCCTTTGTGTCCGCCATGATTGGTGTCGCCGCCTAAAGTTAACAATGAACCTTTTTCTTTCAGAATTCCCGCTTTAGAAGTTGGGTTTCCCAGTTCATCCTGCAACAATCCTTCAGGAGCATTTTTACCTTGCTCTTCCAAAATATCCAGTTTGCCCCGGGCAATGGGTGCCGTAGCAAAGTCGGCTACAAACGGAGGCTGTTTGTCAGTTGGAACAGCCATGGCAATGGGATTGGTTCCCAGCATGCCGTTCAGCCCGAAAGTAGGTGCTACCAACGGATTGGCGTTGGTCATACTGATGCCGATCATATCTTCCTCCAGTGCCATCATAGCGTAATAACCGGCAATGCCATAATGATAGGAATTACGGACAGCCACCCAACCTGTTCCGGCATCTTTAGCTTTTGCAATAGCCAGGCGCATGGCTTTAGGAGCCGTAACAAGTCCCAGGCCTTTACCGCCGTCCACCAAAGCTGTGGAAGGAGTTTCATGAACAACCTTGTATTGAGGGGTAACAGTGATGCGTCTGTTTTTCCAAAGGTTGATGTATTCGGGAATCCGCATCAAACCGTGAGTAGAAATGTTCCTGAGTTCGGCCCGCATTAAAACATCGGCTGCCTGACGGGCTTCATCTTTTGAGATGCCGATCTTTTCGAAAACCGATTGAGTAAAATCAAATAGTGTTTGGTATGAATACATCTTTTTTTGGTTTAAATGTTGGCTATTCTATTACATTTACTTCAAATTCCAGGTTCAACCCAAATCTATCTTTAACAGATTTATTAATCTGTTTGGCGAGGTTTAGAATGTCATTTCCTGTAGCATTTCCGTAGTTAACCAGTACCAGAGCTTGTTGTGCATGAACCCCGGCATCGCCAATCCTGTTTCCTTTCCATCCACATTGTTCAATCAACCAGCCGGCGGCCAGTTTAAACTGACTATTATCTATAGGGTAGGAAGGGATGTCTGGGTTACTGTTTTTTAATTTCTTGAATTTTTTTTCTGAAACAACCGGGTTTTTAAAAAAGCTACCGGCATTACCCAATTCATCCGGATCGGGAAGTTTTGATCGTCGAATTTGTTTTACAGCATCACTTACTTCTTTAACTGTAATTGAACGCTGGTCTCTTTTTGCAAAATATTTCTGCAATGGCGCATAATTAAGTTTGGCTGATGAATTTTTGATTAATCGCAAAGTAACCGATAATACAAAGTAGCGTTTTTTTGCTGATGTTTTAAAAATGCTGTTTCGATAGCTGAACGCACAATTGTTATTGGAAAATGTAACTATTGAACCGCTTTGCAGGTCGTAAACCTCAACTTCTTCAATAACATCTTTAACTTCTGCGCCATACGCTCCGATATTTTGAACCGGTGCGGCACCTGCTGTTCCGGGAATTAAACTAAGATTTTCAATCCCACCCCATCCTTGTTGTACACAATAGTCAACCAACAGCGGCCAGTCTTCACCACTTTTTACTTTTAGTAACAGGTAGGAATCAGTTTCATTGATTATCTCTTTGCCGAGCAAACCATTCTTTACAATTAGTCCGTTGAAATTGTTAAGAAACAAAACATTACTGCCACTACCAATAATTTGAACAGGTGCATGGTTTGTTTTCGAAAAGGCAACAGCCTCTTTAAAATCTGAAACAGATTTTACTTCAAAAAAATATTTTGTGTTTAAATCAATGCCAAATGTGTTGTATGGCTTTAATGAAATATTATTTTTAACCGGCATTTTGCAAAGATAAAAGGTTGCATGCAATAATTTGATGAATTTCATGTTTTAAAATCAGGGAAATATCAAAGGCAAAGTTTTACCATTCTAAAAAAACATTTTGGGGAAAAGAGTTATTGTATCGGTTATCAATGATCTCGTTACTGACCAACGAGTTCACAAAACCTGTATGACGCTTACTGAAATGGGGTTTGACCTGCTGCTGGTTGGTCGAAAATTACCCAACAGCCTTCCTATGGATTCTCGTCCTTATGATCACCACAGGATGAAACTGATGTTTACCAAAGGGCCGTTGTTTTATTCCGAGTTTAATATTCGTCTTTTCTTCTTCCTTTTGTTTCATCGGTTCGATTTGCTTACTTCCAACGATCTTGATACCCTG
>Ga0256913_10000045_pt1 | contig 48264 bp, 33 predicted proteins | sample Axial_MatmetaG_FD_185970 | JGI IMG/M metagenome (GOLD analysis project Ga0256913, IMG submission 185970) | Deep-sea worm associated microbial mat communities from Axial Seamount, Juan de Fuca Ridge, Pacific Ocean - Axial_Mat | ecosystem: Environmental > Aquatic > Marine > Oceanic > Microbial... | reverse complement strand
TTCACCCGAGCGTAAACCTGAGTATTCTTAAATTTCTGGGATTTGAACAGATATTTAAAAACAGCCTGACTACTCTACCGATTGGCGGCGGTAAAGGCGGTTCGGATTTCGACCCGAAAGGAAAATCCGACAGGGAGATAATGCGCTTCTGCCAGTCGTTTATGCTTGAACTTTGGAAATTAATAGGTCCTGAAATGGATGTTCCTGCAGGTGATATCGGTGTCGGCGGCAAGGAGATCGGTTATCTGTATGGAATGTATAAAAAGCTTACACGCGAGCACCACGGTGTATTAACAGGAAAAGGACTAAGCTGGGGCGGAAGTCTTATACGTCCGGAGGCAACCGGCTTCGGAACTGTCTACTTTGCAAAGGAGATGCTGGAAACAAAAGGAGAAACTTTTGAAGGAAAAACTGTCTGCATTTCCGGTTTCGGAAATGTTGCCTGGGGTGCAGCTTCCAAAGTAACTGAGCTGGGTGGCAAAGTTGTTACTCTTTCGGGCCCTGATGGTTATATCCACGATCCTGATGGTATTTCGGGAGAGAAAATTGAATATATGCTCGAACTTCGTGCCTCAAATCAGGATATCGTAGCACCTTACGCTGATGAGTTCCCGGAAGCTACTTTCGTAGCAGGTAAACATCCCTGGGAAGTAAAATGTGATGTTGCACTTCCTTGTGCCACTCAAAACGAACTGAATGAGGAAGATGCAAAAATGCTGGTTGAGAATGGCTGTATGTGTGTTGCTGAAGGAGCCAATATGCCTTCAACACCCGAAGCAATTGAGGTCTTCCTGAATAATAAAGTTCTGTTTGCTCCGGGAAAAGCTGTTAATGCAGGTGGTGTTGCCACATCCGGACTTGAAATGTCACAAAATGCAATGAAGTTGAACTGGCGCAGTGAAGAGGTTGACGAGAAACTGCACCATATTATGCAAAGCATCCATCATACCTGTATGGTAAACGGAAAAGAAGCGGACGGATATGTAAACTATGTTAAAGGTGCTAATGTCGCCGGATTCCTGAAAGTGGCAAATGCAATGCTGGATCAGGGAATAATTTAAGATTATAATATTACCATTTGATAAAAACGGCCTGTGGGGGTATTAATACCCGGCAGGCCTTTTTTAATATACGATTTTACTTAAAAGGCGAATCAGGCTCTTTTGCCATATGGTTGTAAACCATCTTATCCATAAATTTCGGGAAAAATTTATTTAATACAACCGTCAGTTTACCCTGTGTTGTCAATGTAAGACGCTCCTTCTTTTTTTGAATGGCTTTAATAATATGTAAAGCAACCTCATCCGCACTCATCATTTTATCTTCCTCCCTTGGCGACTCTCCCTGCATCGTACCGTCGGCTGCAAGAGCAGTATTCCTGATATTTGATGCCGTAAATCCCGGGCAGGCTATTAAAACGTGCAACCCCTTTTTCATATTCTCAATCCTTAAGACTTCAAGAAAACCCTGCATTGCAAATTTGGAAGCGGAATATCCTGCTCTTCCGGGAAGGCCCTTATATCCGGCAATTGACGAAACGCCAATAACAGAGCCTTTTGATTCCAACAGATGCGGAAGAGCAAACTTTGTGCAATAAACCGTTCCCCAGAAATTTACATCCATCAGCTTGCGAATAACGTTAAGATCTGTCTCCTCAAACAATGCCCTCATCGAAATACCGGCATTATTAATCAGAACATCAATCTTTCCAAACTTTATTACCGTCTCATTTATCAGATTACGACAATCCGATTCATTGCTTACATCGGTTTTTACGGCCAGTACGTCCGAAGCTTTCTTTTTCAGTTCGTCAGCAAGCTTGTTTAATTTCTCAAAATTACGTGCTGCAATTACAACTTTTGCACCTAACATTGCGAATCTTTGTGCCAGTGCCTCTCCTATTCCGGAAGAAGCTCCGGTTATTATTACAACTTTGTCTTTCATCTTATTCGTAATTTTCAACAAATATATACACTCTTTACTTACGTTTAGAATATTTTTTTCTAACCATTAAGAAATTAAGATTCTTAAGATTTTTCATATTTGTGTTATCTCTACTTAAAACCGCTCAACATATTGTCCGTTATTCTCCGCAGTAAAGGGTAGTTCCATTTTGGGTTTTTGGCCAAAGGCACTTACTCGTAATTGCAAGTGCAGTTTTTGTTTTCATAATTTAGTATTTTTAATTAATAGTCAGCCGGTGACTGATAGAGGCCATTGGCAATTGAAAGTCACCTGTTGATAAAGAGATAAAAGTATTAATATAATTTCCTTTTTATTGTAATTAAGATTTTTAATTTTGCCGCCAATGTGAATTGGATTAGAGTTTAACAAATGGATAAAAAAATAAAAAATAGTCGTTAAATGATAACAAACAACTTTATTGATCGCCATAATGGTCCCCGCAAGAAGCAGGTGCAGGCTATGCTTGAGAGTATCGGAGTTTCCTCAGTTGATGAACTTATTGATCAGACTATTCCGAAAGCCATAAGAATGAAAAAACCTCTTGACCTACCTGAAGGTTTGAATGAATTTGAATATCTGAACCACCTGAAGGAGATAGCTTCCAAAAACAGGATTTTTAAGTCATATATCGGGCTTGGTTATTACAATACTATAACTCCCGGGGTGATTCAGCGCAATGTTCTGGAAAATCCTGGTTGGTACACATCATATACTCCTTATCAGGCTGAGATATCACAGGGAAGGCTCGAAGCTCTGCTGAATTTTCAGACAATGATAGCCGACCTGACCGGGTTACCGCTGACCAACTCATCACTCCTTGATGAGGCAACCTCAGCAGCAGAAGCAATGACGATGCTTTTCCATGCCAGACCACGTCAACAGGCAAAAAGGGAAGCAAATATGTTTTTTGTCTCTGAAAATCTGTTCCCACAAACGATTGACGTTTTAAAAACCCGCTCACAGCCATTTGGAATAGAGTTAGTCATTGGTGACCACAATAATTTCGAGTTCAATGAGAAATTTTTCGGGGCTATCGTTCAGTATCCCGACCGGTTTGGCGAAATAAATGACTACACTTCATTTGTTGAGAAAGCACACGAAAATGAGGTTGCCGTAGCGGTGGCTGCCGACCTCCTAAGTCTTGCAATACTGACTCCTCCGGGAGAATGGGGTGCTGATGTTGTGGTTGGGAGTACCCAGCGTTTTGGTCTGCCTATGGGTTTCGGCGGCCCGCACGCAGGCTTTTTCGCAACTCACGAAAAGTATAAAAGAAATATTCCGGGGCGTGTAATCGGGATATCAAAGGATGCAAACGGCGACACGGCTTACAGAATGGCACTCCAGACACGTGAACAGCACATCAAAAGGGAAAGGGCAACCTCAAATATCTGTACGGCACAGGCTCTTTTGGCTATAATGTCTGGTTTCTACGGCATTTATCACGGCCCTGAGGGAATTAAAGAGATAGCGGTTGATATTCACAAAAACACACAGCTACTTGCTACCGCACTTTCAAAATACGGTTTAAAGGTTAAAAATAAATATTATTTCGATACCCTGAAAGTTGAGCTTCCGGATGCCGGTGCTCTCACCTCATTAAAGCTGATTGCCGTTGAAAATGAAATAAATTTCAGATATATTGACGACAAAACAATCGGCATCAGCCTTGACGAGACAACAGGAGCAAACGATATTAAAAAGATAATCGAAACTCTGGCGAGTGCAACAGGTAAAGAGTTTTACGGTTCTCTTGAAAATTACAAGGTCAGTGACAAGTATGCTTTTTCGGAAAATCTGGTACGCAAATCTGTATATATGACTCATCCGGTATTCAACTCATATCAATCGGAAACCGAAATGATGAGGTATCTGAAGAAGCTTGAAAATAAAGACCTTGCACTGAACCGTACAATGATTCCGCTGGGCTCCTGCACTATGAAACTCAATGCTGCTGCCGAGATGTTTTCATTAAGCTGGCCTGAGTTCGGAGCTTTGCATCCGTTTGTTCCTAAAAAACAGGCCGCCGGTTATGCCGAGCTGATTGGTAATCTGGAAAAAGACCTCTGTGAAATAACAGGATTTGATGCCATTTCATTCCAGCCTAATTCAGGAGCAGCAGGAGAATACACCGGTCTGTCGGTAATTAATGCATATCAAAGAAGTATTAGCCAGGGACACAGAAATATTTGTCTTATACCATCATCGGCACACGGCACCAACCCTGCAAGTTCGGTAATGGCAGGGATGAAGGTTGTAGTCGTCAAATGTGATGAGAACGGAAATGTTGATATAAGTGACCTCAGAGAGAAGTCAGAACTTCACAAGGATAACCTTGCAGCAATGATGATCACCTATCCTTCCACACACGGAGTTTTTGAGGAAGGAATACTTGAGATAATGGATATCATTCACGAAAACGGCGGACAAGTCTATATGGACGGTGCCAATATGAACGCACAGGTGGGGCTTACGAATCCTGGGTTAATTGGAGCTGATGTCTGTCACCTGAACCTTCATAAGACCTTTGCCATTCCTCACGGCGGCGGCGGTCCTGGTATTGGCCCCATTGGTGTAGCAAAACATCTGACACCTTTCCTGCCCAAGCATCCGGTAATTGAAACAGGAGGTAAAGAAGGAATAACTGCCGTTGCTGCTGCTCCTTTCGGAAGCGCAATGATACTGCCGATATCCTACGGTTATATAAAATTGGCGGGTGGTAACGGACTTACGGAAGCTACTAAGTATGCGATACTTAATGCCAATTACCTGAAATCAAAGCTTAAAGAGGATTATGACATCCTCTACACAAACCACAACGGAAGAGTTGCACATGAAATGATTCTCGACTGTAATATTTTCCACAAAACTACAAATGTTCCCGTTATTGATATTGCAAAACGGCTGATGGATTACGGCTTCCATGCTCCTACCGTTGCTTTTCCTGTTCACGGAACATTGATGGTTGAACCGACAGAGAGTGAGTCGGTTGAGGAGTTGGACAGATTTATTGAAGCAATGCTGAAAATCAGGGATGAGATAAGAGAGATTGAGGAAGGAAAAAGTGACAAAGACAACAATGTAATAAAAAATGCACCGCACACTGCGAAGATGGTAACATCAGATGAATGGGAGTTCCCATATTCGCGGCAGAAAGCTGCATACCCGGTTGAGTTTGATCTTGTAGATAAATATTTTGCGCCGGTAACGAAGATAGATGATGCTTGGGGCGACAGGAACTTAGTTTGCACGTGTGCTCCTGTTTCGGATTATCTGGAAGATGGGGTAAAGTAGGTAAAAGTTTAAATGATTAACTGTTTTTCACTTAAAAAAGTGATTAATTTAAACGTGCTGTTGTTTCCACTCTCTGGCTCTGGCAGATAGGGGATTAAGGGGAGAGCCAGGAAAGGGAATTCAAGTGAGCAAGCGGTTTTTATCCGCTAATTTCACAAAATAACACGAATAAATGTTTGGGGTTAGAGTTATGAGACATAAACAACCACATTGTCAGACTAAGCGCAGTCGAAGTCTGATTTATTAACGGAATAATACATTATCCAACTTTAGTGCATTTTTTTCAGAGTAACTATTACTTGATAATAGCCGACATCAGGGCGATTGCAAGGTTTACACAAAAAAATGACATAATAAACCAAAAAGAAAATTTGCATAACATGCAATATTTCGGTATTTTTGCAGCCTGAATAATCTTTAAAAATGAATATATAGTCTAAAGTATTGATGTTTCGATGGAAGATGCAAAAAGATTGGTTGACAATATTAAAAGTAAAGTCAGCAAACTAATTGAAAGACAGAAATCATTAGAAAATCAATGTACAGGCTTAATTAATAAACAAAAGGAATTAAGTAAAACAATTGATGAACAAAAAAAATTAATTAAAAAGCTATATGAACAAAATGCAATATTAAAAATTGCAAAATATGTTAAACCGGAAGAAGGGACAGTTGATGTAAAAAAGAAAATAGATGTACTGGTGCGGGAAATTGATACATGCATAGGGCTTTTAAACAATTAATTAAAGATTTTAATGAACGAATTTACAATATCAGTAACAATTGCAGACAGGCCATACAGATTAACAATAACAAGAGAAGATGAAGAGACAATAAGGAAAGCTGCTCAGACGTTAAATAAGACGATTAAAGATTATTCAAGCAATTATGCATTTAACGATAAGCAGGATTTGTTGGCAATGGCAGCGTTGGAATATGCAACTAATTCTTTGAAAAAGGAAAGTGAACTTACGAATGTGGATAAGGAATTAGCAGAAAAACTGGAGGATATTGATTTGATTCTTAGTAAAAATCTTAAAATTGATTAAAAGCAAGTTCTTTGAAAATATTTTGAGCAAAATTGCTCAAGTACAATTTACCCGTAAATATTCAAATAATGTTTGTAAACTCAACATTTACACATTAAGGTGATGCTCAGGGATTCGTAGGACAGGCCTCATTTCGCATCGGTTTCGGCCGCGCGAAACTTCTGTTAGTTCAGAGGCAGTGGACGCTCGAAAAATCCGGCTAACCTAATCTTTTCCAGCTGGGGTTTACTGGCTCGATGAATTTTACGGGTATTTCTTTTTTACATTGACTACTTTCTATAAAATGTAAATAAATATGGTAGTTACAATTAGTATTATTGTTGGAATTGTCGCTTTCGCCCTTGGCTTTGTATTTTCAAACTCATTAGTTAGAAAGAAGATAGAAAAGAAAAGTGAGAATATTCTTAGTGAAGCAAAGGAAAAAGCGGAAGTTCTGAGAAAGGAAAAAATCCTTCAGGCAAAGGAAAAATTTCTTCAGCTTAAAACAGAACATGAAAAGATAATTAATGAAAAGAATGCTAAAATACATGTAAGTGAGAATCGGCTGAAACAAAAAGAAAATAATTTCCAACAGAGAATGGAAGAGTTTCAGAGAAAGAACAGGGAGCTTGAAACAATTCGAGGAAACCTTAATGCCCAACTTGATCTTGTAAACAAAAAACAGTCGGAACTTGAAAGATCTCACAAGCAACAGGTCGAAGCTCTTGAAACCATTTCCGGTCTTTCTGCAAACGATGCTAAAGAACAATTGATGGAAGCTTTGAAAGATGAAGCACGAACCGAAGCTATGTCTCAGATATCTGAAATTGTTGATGAAGCCAAGCTTACAGCAAACAGAGAAGCAAAAAAAATTATCGTTGAGACCATTCAACGTACTGCAACTGAGAATGCAATTGAAAATTCAGTTTCAGTTTTCAATATTGACAGCGATGAGGTAAAAGGCCGCATAATCGGACGCGAAGGACGAAACATCAGAGCTCTTGAAGCCCTTACCGGTGTTGAAATTATCATTGATGACTCACCCGATGCAATACTACTTTCTTCATTTGATCCTGTCAGACGTGAAATTGCCAGACTTTCGTTACATAAGTTGGTAACCGACGGCAGAATACATCCTGCAAGGATTGAAGAGGTCGTTTCTAAAACTAAAAAACAAATTGAGCAGGAAATAATTGAAGCGGGAAAACGTGCAACCATCGACCTTGGTATTCACGGCATGCACCATGAGCTCGTCAGAATAGTTGGCAAAATGAAATACCGCTCGTCATACGGACAGAACCTGTTACAACACTCAAAAGAGGTTGCAAATTTATGTGCGACAATGGCTGCCGAACTGGGGCTTAATCCGAAGCTGGCAAAAAGAGCAGGATTGCTTCACGATATTGGCAAAGTACCTGATAACGAACCGGAACTACCTCACGCTCTTCACGGAATGAAACTGGCTGAGAAGTTCAAAGAAAAGCAGGAGGTCTGCAATGCTATTGGTGCTCACCACGATGAGATTGAGATGAAGAATCTTATCGCCCCAATTGTTCAGGTGTGTGATGCTATTTCAGGAGCACGCCCAGGAGCAAGAAGAGAAGTTGTTGAGGCATACATCCAGAGGCTGAATAAACTTGAAGACCTTGCCCTTGCCTATCCCGGAGTCGTTAAGACTTATGCCATCCAGGCCGGGCGAGAACTTAGAGTCATTGTCGGGGCAGACAAAGTAAGTGACAACGAAGCTACGCAGATATCCTACGACCTGTCAAAGAAAATTCAGGATGAAATGACCTATCCGGGACAAATAAAAGTTACTGTCATCAGAGAGGTCAGATCAATTAACTATGCAAAATAGCGTTGAAAAATGTGTAAGGTTTGCGCACATGATGTGGGCTGGGAAAACCTTGCAGGTTTCAGTAGGATGATGTGATGATTAGATGATATTGATAGAAACCCTTATTGTCATTTATCTTTCATCCCGACATACAGCCCATTACCGTTTTTTGATGGAATAATTTTTGTTTGAGTGAAAAAGGTATTCATCTCCTGTTCAAACCCTTTTTTAAAATTGATGTAATCGCTACGTTCAAGAAACTCTAAAACCATTATTGCAGGAGAAGTTTTTTTGTAAAAGTCGTGAATCACAACATACTTTTTTGCAACACGCTTCATCTCAGACAAGATATCAGCACGCTTGTTCTCTTTCATACCATGCAAGACAAAAGATGCCGTTACAATATCAAATGAGTTATCTTCGAACTTCGTAAGGTCATTACCACTACACTGCTCAAAATTTATTTCAGGGTGATTTTTTTTTGCCTGAACAACCATTTTTTTTGAAAAATCCACACCCCAGGCATCCGACAATCTAAACTCTTGTATAGCTGCAATCCAGGCACCGGTACCCGAACCGACATCAAGAACAGAAAGATTCGACAATGAGATATTCTCATTCAATAGTTTTGCCATCTTAACATATTCCTGCTGAATAGCCTTATCAAGCATTCCGTAAAAAGGAGCAATAAGATTAAAAATAAACTTTGCCCTTTTATCCTCGTCTTTTGAAAAATAATGAAATATACTCATATTTTATTGTTCTATATTGAAATAATAGCTTTATCGGCAATCAGCATCCTGCAGTTTGACCGGACTTAAACAGGATTAACTTTTTGAGCTATATGGCAAAGATGAATGATGCATATCTATTTTCAATACGTGCCCGGTTTTCAAGTAGCCAAAAGTATATTCCACTTTCATTTCCACGCCATTCAAATCGGCAAGAATATAATTACCCATTGCTATTGCCCTATTTTCTTCGAGAATCATCCCAGCATTCTCAAACCGTACCTTAATCCATGGCTGTAAAGCGAAGCCAATATCCTCAGGATAATTTTTATTTCCACCTATAAAATCTACTGCATAAAGTTGCTTTATTTGTGCCTCAGCCACCTTATCACACAACTCCATATTATTTTTAAGATTCCCCATCTTGATAAGAGCTTTACCCCATGCTTTCTGGGCTGATAATACTTCTTCTTTTGTTATCACAGCCATAATATCAGATCACTTTTAAACCCACTTCACCAAATTAAAATCCTGACGATGTGGTAGCATATCCGACTTAGGATAGATTCTAAAAATAAAACGAACCATACCTGATATTTCAATGGGAATTGTCCCCGTGAATGTTGCAACATCATCCTTTACATCTTTAAGCTTCAGTTCGATTTTATAATTTACTTTTTCTGCCTCATCATTTTCTTTCTTACCAACAAGCAGTTCCACGCCGAGATCCTCCGCATTTAGTCCGTTAGGTCTTAGCTTTAGTTCTACATCGGCCTTTTTACCCATAAATATTTCCGTACCATTGCCAGGATATTTAACGGAAACTATTTCCAAATCGCCCCATTCTTTAATGATCTTTCTTTTCCAGCGTTCAACCTTTCGAGCAAAGGAATAATTATTCGCCTTCATCTTTCGCGACCGGTCAATAAGCTTATTGTAAAACTTACTAATATAATCGTCAAGCATACGCTTCATAGTATAATGTGGTGCGATTTCGGAGATGGTATTCTTGACATACGACACCCACTTATGAGATATACCGTCATCACTTTTATCGAAATAGAGCGGAGCTATTTCCTCCTCAAGCAAATCATAAATTGTCTCAGCATCCAGTTCATCCTGAAACTGTTGATTTCCATAAGTTCTGGCTTCCTGTATAGCCCAACCTGCATTATTGCGATACCCTTCGGCCCACCAGCCGTCGAGGACACTAAAGTTTACAACGCCATTCATAACAGCCTTTTCGCCGCTTGTCCCCGAAGCTTCAAGCGGTCTTGTAGGCGTATTAAGCCAAATATCAACTCCCGAGACAAGATAAGAAGCAATATGCATATTATAATTTTCGAGAAATATTATCCGTCCGGCAAACTCTGGCATTTTTGATAGTTCAATTATACGTTTTATAATATCCTGTCCCGGCTTGTCGTTAGGATGAGCTTTGCCTGCAAAGACTATCCGCACCGGCTTTTCAGTATGGTTAAGTATTTTTGCAAGTCTTTCAGGATTTGAAAAAATAAGATGAGCTCTTTTATACGTGGCAAACCTACGGGCAAATCCAATATAGAGAGCATCCTCATCAATATGATTGACGGTTCTCCGAATATTTTTCGGACTTTCCTGTCGTCTTGTCAAATCAACGGTTACTTTATCTTTAAGAAATCTAATAAATTCCTTTTTGCTTTTCTGTCGCGTTTTCCACACCACTTCATCACTTATCAGATGAATTTTTTTCCAATATTCCGCATTTGATATGTCATCACTGAACCCTTTTCCAAAATCATTCTCATACAAACTTTGCCAGTGTTTTGCCGTCCAGGTTCCAAAATGGATACCATTAGTAACATATCCGATATGCAGTTCATCAGGGAAATAGCCATCATACATATCTTTAAACATCTCACGCGAAACTCTGCCGTGTATTTTACTAACTCCGTTCATCTCCTGCGACAAGTAAGCAGCCAGAACACTCATTGAGAATTTCTCATCTGATTTTCCGTGCATTCGTCCGAGGTTCATAAATTCATCCCATGTAATATTTAGTCTCTCAGCGTAGTGTGGGATATATGTCCTCAAAATATCTTCGGTAAAGGCATCGTGCCCGGCAGGAACAGGAGTATGGGTTGTAAATAATGATGATGATCGAACGACTTCAACCGCAAGATTAAATGAAATACCAACTTCTTCAACAAGAATATGAAGCCTCTCAAGACCTGCAAATGCTGCATGTCCCTCATTCAGATGATATACGTCGGGTTTAAGCCCGAGAGAATTGATTATCCTTATTCCACCAACTCCAAGCAAAAGCTCCTGTTTAAACCTGTTATGCCAGTCACCACCATACAGCTGATGAGTGATAAACCTGTCTTCAGGAGTATTTTCATTAATGTCGGTATCAAGCAGATACAAAGGAATACGTCCTACGTCAACCTGCCAAACTTTCGCAGTCAGTTTTCTTCCGGGTAGTGCCAAAGAGACCTTAAGCCACTTACCGTTTTTCATTACCGGCTTAAGCGGCAAATGACTGAAACTCTGAGCTATGTATTGTGGCACCTGATCACCAAACAAGGAAATACTCTGCTCAAAAAAGCCGTACCGGTATAGAAGACCGACACCAACCATATCATAATTAGAATCGCTGGCTTGTTTCAAGTAATCTCCAGCCAGAATTCCAAGGCCACCCGAGTAGATTCTCAAATTCTCACAAAGTCCGAATTCCATACTAAAGTAGGCAACTTTACCATTGTTTAGCGGTTTTTTAACTGTCATATAATCTTTAAACTTCTTATAAACCTTTTGAAGATCATTCATAAAAGTCGTATCAGAAGCAAGCGACAGAAGACTTTCGTAATTGAGCCTGTCAAGAAGTAAAATAGGATTATGATTACTCTTTTCCCACATTTCGGGATTGATATTCCTGAACAACTCACGTGCTTCATAATTCCAGGTCCACCACAGATTCTGTATTAATTCTTTCAGCGGCTCCAGTTCCTTTGGGTAATTAGTTTTTACGAGAACCTTTTTCCATACAGGCTTTTCTTTTTTTCCGTTTGTGTACAACATAAGATTGAGCGACTGCTTTCCTTTGAAGAGGTCTGATCGTTCATCCACCCTATCCAGTGCAATGGAATAGGCATCCCAATATTTAGAAATAAGTTTTTCCCACAACAATTCTCTGGAACATTCATACGCCTCATTTGCAGCCATCTGAGCACTTTCAACCGAAGCTAAAAGAAAATATTCATAAGTCTTCTGAAGCTCACCAACGACTTCATCATCATTATCATCAGTTCGGTGGCATACTGTTATTGAATTATGCTTAATCTTACAATTATCATTAACCCAAATACCAAATCCTGCAAGCCGGGTTGTAATAGTGGGAATCCGGAAAGCAATACTTTCAAGCGGAGTGTATCCCCAGGGTTCGTAATATGATGGAAATACCGACAGGTCAAACCCAAGTAGTAAATCATAATAATCCATATCGAATACACCATCATTTCCATTAAGATAGGCAGGAACAAAAATAACAATAACATTTGAGCCGGAGCTGTTATTAAGTCCGTTACGCATAATTTCCTTCAGAACAGAATCCGATTTACTGTTGAACAGAATATGAGTCAGATACTTGTTGTTTTCCTGTTCGGCAATCTTTTTATCAAGATCCTGTCTGTTAAGCGGCCCACCATGATGAGCGGGCACAGCAATAAAAACAATCGTTTTTTTTGTAGTATTTTTTTCCTTGTTCAAGTTTCCGATAGAACGGATAAAAACATCAAGTCCTTTATTTCTGTACTCATACCTGCCGCTTGTTATCACAAAAAAAGAATCTTTGCTAATATCTTGTCCTGTAACATTCCCGGCAATTTCAATAAGTTTCTCTCTCGCCAGCCTCTTCTTGTCAGAAAGTAAATTCTCGTCAGGATAAAATGAATCGGTAAAACCGTTTGGAGTAATAACATCAGGATTCTTAAGCAGAAAAGTTTTGCACTCTCTCGAAGTGACATTGCTGACAGTTGTAAAACTATCAGCTTGATTCGCTGCTATGTATTCCATAGAATTTTTAGCAACAACTCCAAGCTGTCTGGCAACTTCAAACGGTTTATACTTTTCAAGGTCACGGTAAAGCGGCATTCCGTTTCCGGCAATTGCTCTTCCAAGCGTTGTAGCGTGGGTTGTAAAGACAGTACCTATCTGGGGCACTTTATTCTTCAAATACAAAACACCGCCACCTGCCATCCATTCGTGAAAATGGGCAATAATACGATCCTGTGCAGACAAATAGAACTCGTAAAAACTTTCTATCACTTTACCGGCAGCATAACCGAAAAGTACGGGCTCGAAATAATCCCAGCCTCCCGAAATAGAATCAAGCTTATATGTTTCCCAAAAAGAGGCAAGAATTTTATCTTTATCAGGGAAATACGGTGTAAAATCAACAAGAATGGCCAAAGGTTTTCCTGGAATATTCCACCTGCCGATACGTATGTTAAACCCTTCACTTTTTGCACTTTCACGCCAGGCTGAGTGAATTGTGTTATCTTCCAGAAAATCCGGATTGTCAATTGTCTCTTTCCAAACATCCGGTCCAATAAAAAAATAATTATCACCCAGCTCCTTTTGTATTAATTCTGATTTTGAGGAGAGTACAGTGTAAATCCCTCCTAACTTGTTGCATACTTCCCAACTAACTTCAAACAAATAATCCGGTTTCATATTTATAAATTTTTATCATCAATTTAAATACCTAATTAACCTCACAGTTTCGTAGATTTTATCATCCAAATCTGCAAGATTAACCAACCCTCAAACTTGAGCGCAAACCTTGCAGGTTTAAGGAATGCAAAATTATCTTAATTAACAATTGAAATCAAAATTAGTTTCAAAAAAATAGTTAAACAACGCAACCAAAATACAATTCACTACATCTATCTTAAATAAGAATCTCTAGAATATTTCACAAAACAAGACTTTTACCTATTGAATGATATTTACTTTTCAATGTATATCAACAGTTTTTATAAACTTTTAAAAAGTAAATTTATGAAAAATTTAATTCCCGTTTTTCCGGCATTGGCAATCATAGTCCTATTGAATCTAACCGGCGTATCACAAAATTCAATACTTTCATCAGGCAACTGGTTTAAAATTTCAACAGCTCAAACCGGTATATATAAAATCGGCTACAATGATTTGGTGAATTTTGGTATTGATCCATCAACAATTAACCCTAAAGATATCAGAATTTTCGGTAACGGGAACGGAATGCTACCTGAAGAGAATTCTAAGTTTAGGTATGATGATCTTCAAGAAAATGCAATTTTTGTTGCAGGTGAGGACGATGGTTCTTTCGATCCTGATGATTATATCCTTTTTTACGGTGAAGGTCCTGCGAAATGGAAGTTTAATGATGAAGCGAAACTTTTCGAACATCAAGTTAATTACTATTCTGATTACACTTATTACTTCCTTACAACCGACCTCGGCGAAGGAAAACGAATTGAAAACCAGCAGCAATCAATACAGTCTGCAACTACCACTGTAACAACATCTAATGATTATTTTATTCAAGAAGATGAAAACATAAACCTGTTACAATCGGGCAGAAAATGGTTTGGTGAAGAAATCCAGGGAAACAGTTCGGCTAATTTTGATATAACCTTGCCTGAAGCTGAACTGACATCATTAATTAATATGAAAATAAATTTAGCGGGCAGAACATTCGAAAACGGACTACTCAAAATTTATATAAATGATGATGTAATCAAAGAAATTGTTATTACAAAAATCAACGACGGTTCAACTCTGTTTGGACGGGAAATTGCGGATACGATGAGTTTTTATGCATCATCAAATACATTTAACATTAAATTGGAATTTGAAGCAGCCGATACGGCAAGTGTATGGCTTGACTATTTTAATATAAATTATGTTAGGAACCTGAATTACGATAGCGGCAGCTTCTCATTCAGAAACGATGAAGCCGTCGGAAGCGGAGATGTAACACAATTCAATATTGCAGATGTCCCTGAGGGTATTCATATCTGGAATGTAACAAATACTTTGGATGTAACAAATATTGATTTCGATATAGCAGGAACAAATCTGTCGTTTAAACTTGAAACCGATAGTTTACTTGAATTCATTGCGTTTACGAACGAAGAAACTCTTTCTCCCCAATTTGAAGAGGAAGTTGAGAACCAGAATCTTCATGGTCTTGAACCTGCCGAATTTATTATTATAACATACGGCGAATTTATAGACGTAGCCGGTCAGCTTGCCGCATTTCATCAGGAAAACGACGGTTTAAGTTCAATTATCACTACACCTGAGAAGATATTTAATGAGTTTTCATCAGGTGCTCAAGATGTTACTGCAATTCGCGATTTTGTAAAATATATTTACGATAAAGCGGGCAATAACAAACCCAAATACCTGCTTTTAATGGGAGGAGCATCATACGATTACAAAGACCGGATTGAGAACAATACAAATTTTGTTCCCGTGTGGCAAACGGAAAATTCGCTTAACAGGGTAGCTTCATTCGGCACGGATGATTTTTTCGGTTGGCTCGACAATGACGAAGGGACTTCAGGGGTTATAGATCTTGCAATAGGCAGAATACCTGCTCTTACCATCATTGATGCCCAAACTTATGTCAACAAAGTAATACATTACGTCACATCTGAGGCCACCCTAGGAAACTGGAAGAACGAGATTTGCTTTATTGCCGACGACGGTGATAATAACTTGCACCTACAGCAAGCCGATTCACTTGCCAATTCGGTTACAATGGGCTTATATCCGTTTAACACAACAAAAACTTATCTCGACTTTTACAAACTGATATCAACTCCAGAAGGCCCGCGCTATCCTGAAGTTAACGAATCCATTGATGAGCAAATTGAATCAGGCAGACTTTTAATCAACTATACCGGACACGGCAGCAACACAACCTGGGCACAGGAACTTGTTCTGACAAAAGAGCAAATTGAAAGCTGGGTAAATGCCGATAAACTCCCGGTATTTATAACTGCAACAGGATGTTTTGCAAACTTTTATGATCCGGTGATAGAATCAGGTGGTACTTCACTTCTTAATAATGAAATCGGAGGAGGAATTGCTGTTTTCGGCCCGGTAACCCTTGCCTATGCAAATCTCAATTTCTCATATAACAAAGCACTAATTGATTTCTTAAAGGATAGTGATCAAAACCGTACACTTGGCAATATACAGAAATATGCAAAAGAAACTTTAGGGAACTACCAGATGTCTCAAATTTGGAGCCTTCTTGGTGATCCTGCCCTTAAAATGGCATTTCCTGAATTTACAGCTTTGACAGAGACAGTCAACGGAATTCAGGTTGGAGAACCTCTCGACACTATTCGTCCTGGAGGACTGATTACTGTAAAGGGAATTATTACAGACGATGAAGGAAATCAGCTAACCGGTTTCAACGGAAATATCACAGTAAAAGTAATTGACAAACCGTATATTAAAACAACACTTGGGAACACACCCCAGTCACCTGTCGTCAATATCATTGTTCAGGACAGCGTGTTGCAGCAAACAATCACAACAGTAGCAAACGGCGAATTTGAGGCAGAGTTCATAATACCTATCAATATCAGTCAGGAGTACGGCAATCTGAAACTAAGCTACTACGCAACGAACGGAAGCACGGATGCATCAGGCTTTTTTGCAGATGTAGTAGCAGGTGGAGAGCCAAACGGGATTAATGAAATGTCAAAAGAGAGCCTATTCAGTATATATCCGACATATACGGACGATTTTGTTATGATTGTTGCATTGCAAAATACGGATATATTCAGTACAATATTGACCGATATTGCCGGAAAACCTGTCGCAACAAGCAACTATAAAAAAATGATGCAAGGGGAGAAAATAAAGCTAAATCTGTCGGATCTGACAAAAGGATTATATTTACTGCAAGTCATTACCAAAGACGGAGCATTTTCATATAAAATAATCAAGAGATAATCCGTAACTTCAAGTCTTATCACACAACTACTACAGCCTCATCTTCATTCACATATAGCAATATGCCGGAAACATTATCAAAACCAAGTTCTCTGATTTTCTCCTTGTACATTTTCACTTGCCTTTTATGGCTTTCCGAAGGTTTTCCGGTTTTGAAATCAATGACCGTGGCTTTATTCTCTTCAATTATCAATCTGTCGGGACGGATTGTGCTTCCGTTTGGCAAAAGTATTTCTGCTTCGGTCTTAACATTCATACCCTGTTTAAAATACCCTCCTACTGCATTATTACTAAGGAAAGTACGGATTTTCTTCTCTATTTCATTTCTTACATCGGGTTCTATAATTCCTTCCTGTTCCGACCTGTTCAAAACGATTTCCAAATCGTCTATAGTCTTGATTTTTGATAATATCAAGTGTATTAAATTTCCATATCTCGTTGCAGATTCCGGTTCAGTAACATCCCAGTATTCGGGAGCTTTCAGGCTCAACAACATTTTGTTGCGCCACCGGTTTGAGATCATCTCTTCCATTTTAAAAGCTTGCTCGTCAGTATTATCTTCAAGTTCTTTCTTTTCAACTTTTTCGCCAAAAGTGTAAACGGTTTCATCTTCATTCCAACGCTCTTTTACGTTAAGATAATAATAGAAAAACTTAGGCAGCGAATCTGTTTTAGATTTATCAGCGGGAGGTATTTCTGTCAAAATGTAAAGACGCTCCGAGGGACGGGTCATAACAACATAGGCTAAATTAATAAGGTCTAGAAACGACTTATCCATCTCTTCGGTGTAAAGATTTTGAAAATCTGTATTTTCAAGAGTTTTCCCTGTATTCAAGAGGGCAACATCAAGAAGATCAATTTTCTTGTCTGACAAGTCAATCCACAATTTATCTTTAGCTTTACCCACCCTTGATTTTGCAAAAGGAAATATCACAACCGGAAATTCCAGCCCTTTGGATTTATGAATTGTCATTACCCTAACCGCATTAATTCCTTCCGGTACTACCACAGATAATCCATTCTTCTTTTTCTCCCACCATTCCATAAATCCGGATATTCCGGAACTATCTTTTAATGAAAAATCAAGTACGGCATCAAGAAAAAACTGCACATAAACATCCGCTTTGCTTGCCATATCAAATACACGTATTATCTCTTCAACCATATTATATAAAGGCAACTTTTTCAATACTTTGGCTTTAAATCCAAAACCGTACAGTACATCTGCAAAAGTCTCCTGCTGATTAAAAAGGTTCTTTTCTATATCATCTTCTTTTACATTTACAATGCTAAAATTATTATGTAGAGTACCTCTTAATCTACCCTTGCTTGCCAGAAAATGCAAGACACCTGCTTTTGCAATATTATCTGCTCCGTCATTTAAATATCTAATCAAGTCGATTAGGAACTGTACATCCGGAGAGTTCTTGATTAACAATGATTCCGAGGATACGACATTGTAATTGTTTTCAATCAGAAAAGCTGCAATAAGGTTTGCCTCGTCATTTTTCCGGCATAAAACTGCGATATCTTTTAAACCGTATCCGTCGTCAAGCAACTCTTCAACTATTTCAAAAGTCCGGTTCAGATTAACATCCGCAATGGTCACCTCCATATCGTCATCCTTTCTCAAAAAATCAATCTGAACCAATCCGCCGTCATTATCATTGTTATACTCCTGAGTTACATCATTATAAATAGATTTCAGATTATCACCAATTAAAGACCCCACTACAGTGAAAAAATCATTATTGAACTCCACAATTTCCTTTTTAGACCTGTAATTCGACTTCAGCACTTCAGGGTGATAATTTCTTTTAAGAGCCATTTCGCGCTGTCTGCAGATCACGCTATCAGGCTTTTTAAAAATTTCGGGAAGGCGTGCAAACTGTTCAACCTCACCGCCGCGCCAGCGATAGATAGCCTGTTTTCCGTCGCCAACAATCATATTAAAGTTGGAATCAGCCAGAGAATTCTCAACAAGTGGAAGTATATTGTGCCATTGAAGGACAGAAGTATCCTGGAACTCATCAATCAGAAAATGACGGTACTTCTCTCCCACCCTTTCATAGATAAAAGGGACCGGCTGATCCGAAACTATTCCGGCAATCAGCTTGTTGAATTCAGAGATATGAATAATGTTATTGCTCTTTTTGTAGTCGTTGAGCACCTTTTCCAGTTCACTCAAAACAGCAAGTGGATATAGGTTCTTCCATATTTCGTTAAAAAGAACATAATCCTTATAATTAGCTTCTCTTTCTTCCTGCAATTTTAAATAAATATCAGTTAAAAAACCTTTTATCGAATCTATCGAATTTCGTTCTGACAGAGAGCACTTCGCAGCATACCACTTGTCTTCCTCAATTGTCGCTATCACTCTTATACCTGGAAATAGCTTATCCATTCTTTTATTCGCAATTTTTCTCAAATAGCCTCCTAAACCATTTTTTCCATTGTAGAAAGCAGCATCAGGTATTCCGGCAGCCTCAATTTTTTCAACAGCACTTTTTGCCAATGCAGAAATCATCTTTTCAAATGAGGAGATCAAGGCTCTGGTTTTTTTAGTTATCTTTTCAAAATCGTCCAGAGTTAATTTTCTTAACCTCTCTACGTAAAGCTGTGCATCTTCCGAGGTTAGTCTTTTGGCCATATTTTGCAGGTCGGTTTCGATATGCCAGCTTTTGTCATCATCGGTTTTTGACTGCACAAAGTTGACCAAAGTTTTTGTCAAAGCCTCATCATTCCCCACTTCACTGATCAGGATATCAACTACTTTCGACATTAGTTCGTCTGTATCCAGTTCGACATCAAAATTCTGGGCCAGATGAAGGTCGTATGCAAAAGTCCTTATTATCTTGTGCATAAAGCTGTCGATGGTGCTTATTGCAAATTCAGAATAGTTGTGAAGAATAGCTCTCAGAACAGTGTCTGCTCTTTGGGCTATCTCAGCCTTTGTCAATTGCAACTCCTTTTCAAGTTGAGGAAGCATATTTTTTATTGTTGCTCTTTCCTGATTATTTTTATAATCGGCAATTTCTTTAAGATTAGTTATTATCCTCTCTTTCATCTCATTGGCAGCCTTATTTGTGAAGGTAACCGCAAGAATAGTCCTGAATCCGACGGGGTTTGAAAGTGCAATCTTAAGATACTCCCTCACGAGGGTATATGTTTTTCCAGAGCCTGCCGAAGATCTGTAAACGGTAAAATTCATTACTAAAAATTTTTGACCAAGATAGTAAGAATCTTTCAATGATTTGGGATTTATTAAACATTATTGTAACCATATTTTCTAATATCATAAACCTTGTGAATTAGGAGCGGGTATGTAAGAAGATTTCTTCCATAACAAAAAAACCCCGGCAGTCATGCCGGGGAAATGATATTGAAAAGAAAAACTATAGGTAAGAATACAACTGGCCGAATAACAAATAAAAAATGAATAGCTTCAAGAGATAGTGATCTACAATTATGCCAAACCATATACACAACTTATAATCTGACAATTACTAACAGGCACTCTCTTCATTATATATTAAAAACTGTTCGCTTTATGACAATATTTGTTCAAAATTGAACATAATAATAAAAAATACTTATTTTTACATTCAATTTCAAACAAAATAACACAATGAAAAAGAGACTGATTTTAATATTGGCAATTGCAATGACAATCCCAGGCATTGCTCAAAAACCCGAGGCCGACAAAGCCGTTTTCAAGACGAGAAAGAACGGTTTTTATCAAAATGTTATTCTCAAAAGCATCAATGAGTATAACGCATCGCAGAAAAAGGCCGGGCCAAAAAGATACTTTACGGTTGATTTTGCAGGAAAGAAATATCCGACAAATCCTAAAAAATATGAACAATTATGGCACAATGCACCTCTTTCGCAGGGCAGAACCGGAACTTGCTGGTGTTTTTCGTCAACATCATTTATCGAATCGGAAATTTACAGACAAACAGGTCTTAAAATCAAACTCTCGGAAATTTTCACAGCATATTATGAATATGTTGAGCGGGCAAAGTTTTTTGTTGAGCATCGCGGCAATATGAACTTCGGGGAAGGTTCGGAAGTGAATGCCACTCCGAAAATCATCAAACTTTACGGAGCTGTTCCAGAGTCCGTTTATACGGGGTTGCTTAAAGGTCAGAAATTTCACGACCATAAAGCAATGGTAGCGGAAATGAAAGGATATCTCCAAACGGTAAAAGAGGACAACCTGTGGAACGAAGAAGATGTTGTCAATATCATAAAAAGCATTATGAACCACTATTTGGGAACTCCCCCCGAATCATTTACTTACGATGGGAAAGAAATAACTCCGAAAGAATTTGCCAAATCGGTTTTAAAAATAAATCCGGATGATTATTACAGCTTTATGTCAACAACAGCTCTCAGATATGGTGAACGCGGAGAGCTTGAAGTGCCCGACAACTGGTGGCATAGCCAGAATTACTTTAACATAGGAATTGATGACTTTGTCTCTGTATTCAAGAATGCTCTGAAAAATGGCTATACAGTTGCTTTTTGCGGAGATGTGAGCGAACCCGGGTATGACAGAAATGCCGAGGTGGGCATAATTCCTGCTTTTGACATTCCTTCGGAGTATATAGACAAAAATGCCCGTGAGATGCGTTTCAGAAACGGCAGTACATCAGACGACCATTGTATGCACGTAGTGGGTTATTTAGAAAAAGATGACGGCTGGTGGTTTCTGATAAAAGATTCCAGCTCCAGCGGATTCGACGGTGAACACAAAGGCTATCTCTTTCTAAGTGAAGATTATATAAAACTGAAAATTCTGGCGGTCATTGTTCATAAAGATGGCGCAAGGGATGTTTTGGATAAGATTATTAAATAGGAACTTTTGGCAAATAATGAAGCAGGTAAATTAAATTAGCAACGAAAATATAAGATTAACGTACAAAGAAGCAAAACCGAAATAACATGAAACTTAAAACACTTCTTTTGGTTGCTTTTGGGTTTGTTATTGTCAATAATATGTTTTCCCAAAATATGATCGGTTCTTTTTCTGCCACGGGTGGAGGTTACAGTTCTGCAGTACTAACCGACTATCAAACTATTGGACTTAACCCGGCAAATCTCGGCTGGAAACACAACAAAAACTTTGTAAATTTCGGAATTGCCGAAATGGGTTTCACCGTTTATTCGGAGCCTCTAAAAAGAACGGTTGTAAAGAAACTTTTCGGAAGTAATAATTCACAACTGACTACTTTGGAAGAAAAAGACGAAGCTGCTCGTCTTTTCAGCAATACGAGGCTTGAAGTTCAGGGGAATGTCAGTGGTTTGGGATTATCTTTTCAGGATGAGAAAATCGGCGGATTCGGGTTTGCAGTCAAAGAAAAGATATTTTGGAATTCAAAACTCGGCAGTATGGTCGCAGATATTATCTTTAAAGGATACAATGCTGATTATTTTGATTCTATCGCCATAAATCAGGGTGATACTACAGGGTGGGCAACAGCTCCCGCATTATTATCCGATTTGATTGAAAACACACATATTTCTTTGCAATGGTACAGAGAGTATAACTTATCCTATGGCCGCAGCATCATTAACAGTAAAAATGTTTCAATATATGCAGGAGTGGGCATTAAGTATCTTGAAGGGTATAACATGTTCAAATTCGGATATCAGGAAGGTAATGAGTATATTGCTGCGGCAGCACTAAATCCGGCGATTGGCATTGCTTTAGGTCCGACACCTTCGGCAGTAGAAGGTGGTAAGTATCAGCCAATAGGTCGCGGATGGGGAATGGATTTCGGACTTTCGGCATTGCTGTATAAGAAAGTCAGAATTGCTGCATCACTTATTGATTACGGAAGTATAAAATGGGATGGTAATGTATATGTTGTAAAAAACGATTTTGTAAAAAACATATCTGACGAAGGTTTGGACAGCTACAGCATATTCGACCTGCAGAATGTAGGCACATTTGAAAGCCTTAAATGGGGAGGTTGGGAAGGAGCGGAAAGCTATACTACCGACCTGCCGATGAATATGCGTTTCGGTGCTGCTTATCTGTTAAAGGGTAAATATGAATTCGGTACGGATGTGTACCTACCTGTAAATAAAACTGCGCCAGGAGCATACACAAATACAATGTTCGGATTTGGAGCAAGACTGATGCCTGTAAAATGGATGAGGTTTTCGACAGGTTTTATTTATGGCGGGGAGACGGGTTATGCCATTCCTATGGGAATATCTTTCTTCCCGTTCAACAATAACAGCTTTATGTGGGAGGTGGGATTTGCCATTCGGGATGTGGCTACTTATTTCGATCAGGATAAACCTACTGTATCGGTCGCTCTTGGCGTTTTGAGATTCTCATTCGGAAACCTTCCGAACAGATCAAACGTTGAAAATGAAGATGCAATTAGTAAATGATATCATCATATCTGATTTATCAATAATTCTCTTGATCAAATATTATTCTATGAATTTCGGGCAATTCTTTTTAGGCATTCACAAATTATTGTTATTTTCGCTTCATTATTTATCATAACGATATATGAATATCACTTTTCTTACATCCGGACATATTCCAAAAGACGATCGTATTTTTTACCATCAGGCCCAGACACTTGCAACTGCCGGATTTAAAGTTGACATCATTAGTAGTAGAACCGAATTAACAGGTATAGAAGATGGAGTAATATTTAACAGCTTTAAAGGTGATAAGCTTACAAAAAAAGAAAAAATCAACAGATTCAAGAAACTGTTAGCCGGTTCTAAACCGGATATTATTATTTGTCAGGAACCAATTACAATTCTTGCAGCCGGTATATACCGCAAACAGACAGATAAAAAGCCTAAAATAATTTATGACATTACAGAATGGTATCCCGCAAAAAAGGTTTTGGTTAACTACAATTTTATTTTAAGATTATTCCATTTCCCTAAATTTCTGATTTTTAACTTCCTTATGGCTGCCCAAGCAGATGCTTTTATTTTTGGAGAATGGTACAAAGGAAAACCATATCGTTTTCTTTTCCATAGAAAAGACTTTATATATTCATATTATTATCCTGACTTGAAATATATTAAATATAAAGAACCCGGACAAAAAAAAGGATATTTACGACTGTCGTATTCAGGGAAACTCAGTTTTGAAAAAGGTTTTGGAAATTTTCTGGAAACCATAAAAGAGATTTCAGTTAAGAAGCCTTCACTGAAGATAAATATTAAAATTATCGGTTGGTATAGCGATATGAAAGAGCAGATAAAATTTAAAAAGATGATTGACACGCTCTCAAGTAACGTAAGTTTCCAGTTTTATCCGCTGCAGGATTTTCAAAAATTCATTGAGATAATAAGCGATACTGATATTTTTCTCGACCTTCGTTCGGATGATTTTGAAAACCGGCATTGTCTGCCTATAAAACTATTCTATTATGCGGCTTTGAAAAGACCTGTCATCTATACAGAGTTGAAAGCAATCCGTAAAGAGGTTGAAATAGAGAAGTTCGGCTATCTAACCAAACCATATAACACTCAACACATTGCAGGTTTAATAGTTAACTACATTGATAATCAAAAATTATACAATCAGCATTCCAAAAATGCAAGAGACCTTGCAGAAAGCAGATATAACTGGGATGCAATAAAATATGAGTTTATTGAGTTCTTAAAACATTTGACTGAAAAATAATGCTGTCGCGCGAAACGATATTCACCATAATAACAAGGTTAGTTGTCCTGATTACCAATTTTGCACTTGTTGTAATCTCTACACGGTTATGGGGTGACGAAGGACGTGGACTGATAGTATTAATAATTACCGATGTTTCTATTATTGTTATTTTAAATAACATCACTTCCGGTGGCACACTGGCTTTTCACACTCCCAAATTAGACAGGAATAAGATTTTCAGCATCGCATTTACAGGAATGCTCCTCACATCTTTGATTGGTGCTGTTGCCTTTGCATTTATTCAGGGCTTCGGATATTTTCAGTTCCTTTTCGTTATCGCTTTGTTAATTTCACTTGCAACTACCACAACTTTCCACTGGCTTGGGAAAAAAGACATTAAGTTCTACAACCTGTTCACACTTCTTCCTCCGGTCTTAATTCTTGCTTTCCTATTGATATTATATTACCTGTTTCAAATAACAAACGTTGAAGTCTTCTTTTATTCTTACTATCTCTCTTACATAAGTGTATGGATTATCGGGCTGTTTTCAGTTTTTAGGAAATCTCGTTTCTATTACAGTCCGGATATAAATACGGCAAAGAGGGTCATCACTTATGGATTAAAAAGTGAGTTAAGCTATTTTATTCAGTTTTTAAATTACAGGTTGGCATATTATTTCATTTCGGCCTGGTTGGGGCTTGCTCTTCTCGGAATCTTTTCAATTGCCATTGCCATAACCGAAGCCGTCTGGGTTATAAGCAAAAGCATCTCTGCCATACATTATTCAAACATTATTAATACCAACCACCCTTTGCAGCGTATTAAAATGACAGAAAAGGCTGCACTGAACAGTTTTGTCATTTCGCTACTTGCAATAATCGTATTATTCTTTATTCCCGAATCTTTGTTCACATTGATTTTTGGAAATGACTTCACAAATGTTAAAATCTTAACTATCTATCTTTTTCCCGGGATCATTGCTATTGCAGTGTCAAATATCTACGGACATTACTTTTCAGGGATAGGGAAAATGAGAATTTTGATTGTAAAATCTTCAATAGGACTTATTGCCACGGCAATCTTTCTTTTTCTGCTGCTAAAAAAATACGGGCTGTCCGGTGCCTGTTTAACACTTGATATTGCATACATTGCATCTTCGGTTTATCTTTATTTGATGTTTCAAAAAGAGAAAAAAGAGATTACACCTCAGGACTAAATCAACAGAAAGAAGTTATTAATCACCTGAATGGCAGCCTTTACCCTGGCTTCGCCTTTTCCATCAATAATAAAAAACGGATATTTATATTGAGCCAGTTCCTCCATATAAATATCAAAAAGCTTTTGTCTGTCATCAGGGTTTTCTCTCAGAGGGTCAGGTTTCCAGTCGAGGTCAATATCCATTAAAAGATGTAGGTCGTATTGGTGTGTCAGGATTTTCTCAAAAATCCAATGATCGCATTTTCCATATTTATATTCACTCCAAATCTTAGTCACGAAGAGGTCGGTATCGCAAAACAAATATTCATTAGCTTTTAAAGCCATCTCATCTTCACGCTTTAGTTGTCCTTTTGCTATTTCAACTATATCGTCAAACTCATACGTTCCTTTCTTTTGCTTAAGGTATTCCCTTGAGTATTCCGGCAACCATACGGTATTGTAATACTCTGCAAGACTTTTTGCAAGTTCCGATTTCCCGGTACTTTCCGGGCCTGTTATTGCTACTCTTTTTATCATTTCAACATTCTTTTTTTTTTATTAAACCATTAAGAAGTTAAAAATAGTTAAGGTTCTTCTTTTACCTTAATGGTTTGCAACTTTTTTCTTCCAGGCTGTATATCCCATTATAGCAATAATCAGAAAAACCAAAAACTGAAAGCTTGTAAATACTAACCCTTTGTAAGTGTATAACGGCACTGAGATAACATCACCAACTATCCAAAAAATCCAGTTTTCAACTTTCTTCACAGCCATAAGCCACATAGCCACAATAAAAATCGAAGTAGTGAAAGTGTCGATATACGGAACATTTGTTGACCAGTACTCAATATCATCACCATTAAAATATTTTAACAGCAAAATAATGACAATCAAAGAAAGCACAAACAACCCTCCTGTTATCATCCAATCCTTTTTTGTATTGAAGGTTATTTTTAATAGTGGTTTATCGGTCTTGCGTGTCCATTTATACCAACCGTAAACACTCATTATGAAATAGAAAAAGTTTATGCCGGCATCGGCAAATAGCTTTACATCAAAACAGATAAAGATGTAGATTAAAACGCTGATAATACCTGTCGGGTAAACCAAAATTTTCTCCTGTTTCGCAAACCATACACTTAAAAGTCCGAAGACAACCGCGACAAACTCAAGCCAAGTTGTGTCCATCAGGTTAGCTACAAAAGCATCTATCAAAGAAGAAGTATCCATAAAATCAATAAATAAGTTCGCAAAAATAAACAAACTATGTGACACAAGCATACACGCTTTCACTTTGGTTTAACTACTTATAAAAATGAAACCACACTAAAATAAATACATACAAATATCAATTTTCCCCATCAACCAATACGACTTTTACTAATTTTGCAAAAAAAATATAATATGAAAATTATTAAACATTCAGCTCTGTTCATTCTCATCGCATTAATGGCAAGTAGTTGTCTTACAGTTGAAAAGAAGGAATATAAATTCGAGATGAAAGACGCCCACTCCGGCACTCTGACTATCACCTACATCAATATAATGTCGATGAAGAATGACACTGCCGATATGACCTCCGCTGATTTTGAAGAATTGCTATCATCATATATTAATGGAACCGAGATAGAAAAAAACTATCAAAGTGCCATTGTACGGTCAAAAAGATTGTACGAGCATAACGGTCAGTTGTATGGGGAAGTTATAATAGATTTCTCAAACCTTAAGAGCGTGGGATTGTATCAGTACGAAAATAAATGCCCTTATATGCTTAGCATCGGCACTTCGGTCGAATCGGAGACTTTTCTCGGCACTAATGGTGAGTTTGGAGGTGATTATATGCCGGTTGTCTTCTGGCCTAAATCGGAAAAGGTTATGACTCTGAGAACTCACATCACCACACCTGATGAAAGTTGTTCAAGCCTGCTGGCAGATTATAAGAAGTGGAAATAATCTACTCCAAGATAATAGTTTTTACACTTCCTGTCTCAGGATGAAATTGAACAACAGATGCATTTGGCGGCAATGATGCAACTACTCCAAGTTGGCTTATGGCGCAGGTTTTTTGAACCTTTATATCTTTATTGACCTCAAAACTTACTAAAGCTGTTTCGGGAATTCTGTAGAAAAAACCCTGACCGTCTTTTCCACTTTGATTCATTTCCGCCACCTTCCCTGATAATTGACTGATATCACCGGTTTTTTCAATTCTGAGATTTACTTTATCACCGCCGGTAACGCCTACACCTGCAACGCCATTACGTTCAGAAAATGTAAAAACGGGTAGCAAATTACTTTCAGCATCAACTTTTGGCAATGCTGTGAAAGTATATTTGAATGTCTTATCAATTGTTATTCCTGTAAATAACGACAGATATTCCATTTCCATCTCTTTTAATTGCTCATCCATATATGATATGCTTCCTGCATCATAAGCAACTTCCTGATATCCCGTAAGTAAATCAAAACGACTTTTCCTGAGTTTACTGATCATATTGGCAGCTTCTATCGCCTTCTGTTCATCAGACTTTTCAACCCATCTGTGGTTAAAATATTTTTTCTCTACAACGGCAGTGTCAACGACAACCTTTTTAATAACTGTATCAGTCTGCTCAAAAAGATTTGTCTCTGCAAAATATTTAAACATATCCTTATAAACTCCATTAATATCAGCACTCTTTCCTGTGAGTTCTTTCAACTGCGAAGCATTGACAGTTGTGTTCAGCCCTACTGCAAGGCCGGATTCCGTTAGTGAGAAAAGCGTAGCTCTACCGTCTCTCATTGCCTTCTGGTCAATTTCTGCAAAATAGTATTGAGAAGGATCGGGAATGGCAACAGTACTCAATTGAACACCTGTAATTTCATATTCATCATAATTATTCATTATAACATCCTCAAGATCAAGATACTTAGCGGCATACTCGGCATAAGGCCCTTTCAGCTTTTCGTGCTTCACAACTGTAATATTAACCCGAATATATGTTTCGGGAAGTGCATAAACAAAGCCTTTCTTTCCTGAGAAGTCTGTACTCTCAGTAATATGATAAACATTAACCTGGGCTGTCGAATAAAGAAATCCGGTTAATAAAATTAGAAGGCTGAAGTATCTTACAGATATCTTTTTTGTAATCATCATAGCTACCATTTGGTTATATTAAAATTATTACACAAAAGTATAACAAAACTTAAAATATTTCAGGTTTACTGAAAAAATATTTATTTTCAGCCTCAGGATTTAATATATTTGCAGTACTATTTAATCATTTGTTACTTCTCAGTAGTTCAGGAAAACAGGAATAGTTTTGGCGAAATTTTTGACATTCGAAACGCAGTGAAGAACAAATTTTTTTGACAAAACGGATTGATTAACAGATTAATATTAATTTTTATAAATATATAAAAGCTGCTGAGTAGTGACAATCATTTGCTGTTATGAATAAAAAACATTACTGCCAAAAACGTAAAGCCTTGCTCAATGTAGAGACCATATCATTTTTATTGCGAAAAGTTATTCAACGAAGAGAATAAACTTCTAAGAAGTTTGAACAATTATCATTCTTGGCTGTTCGGGATTATCCTGCCCGCCGGCAAGTGCTAAAATCCGAAAGAGCACGAAGTAACAGGCAACAGTCTGAAGCAAAATAAACCTTGCTTCAAGTTGGTGTTGTTATTTAATCTGGAACATAATCACAGTCTCCCACTTATCAGGATTTGGTTCAGTTGAAGGACCATTCAGATATATTTCAATGGGACCGCCGGCTTCCTCAAGATTATTGTCTTTCAGATACTTCATAATAGCCTGATACATATACATAGTCTTTTCATAAGGTCCATAGTGAATTCCGGCAATAACCTTTTTAGGATGCATTTTCATAACCTTAACATTGCCTTTACCCGGCGACATTGCTCCGACAGGTAAAGCTGCTTCAAAAACTCCAAAGGTTGTCTTCTCATCATACCTGTACCACAGGGTTGCAGGCTTTCCAAAGCTACCGTTTTGATATTGCGAAATATAACCGATCAACTGCCCGTAATCTTTTTCCATCGCCTTTGCCATATCTGCTGAGGTGCAGGAATCCCTCATTACTGCAACAAAAGCATCATTCAATCTCATCGCATAAAGCTTTGGTGATTTACTGGTTTTTCCATGAGTGCCATCTTTAAAAAGCGGAATAGTGGATAGTATATCAAGTTTTTCCGGTTTGTATTGTATACTTTCACAAACATCTTTTAGGTTTTTCAAGCCTTTGTTAAATACGGCTTCCATACTATTTTTCATAAGAGCATAAACAACCCGTTCAACAGGATAACCGGTTACAGCATCCATCCCCCAGTAGATCGTTGTTTTGCCGTCCTCTTCTTCAAATTTAAAATATGCAGTACTTGTGCCCTGCTCGCCAAAATCAAGATCGAAATCAATCTTCTTCAAAGGAATACTACCGGTAATTTTCATACTTCCTGTTCCACTCCTTTTACTGCTCCACGACATAACAGAACCGGTACCACTTTCCTGACCGGTGTATGAATTTACAAGTGTCGAATCGTTATGTGAAAAAGGAGACCATTTTTCCCAGTTTGCCAGTGTGTTAACCATATTGAAGGAATACTCAACAGGTCTGTCAACAACAACTGACTGTTCAACGTGAAAATTTTTCGGCAAAAAGGCTGCAATGATAAAAAAAGCTGCTACCAATACTATTAGTATAATTCCTGTGATTTTTAAAAATTTCATAATTATTAGTTTTAATGTGATTATTTCAACAATTCTTTATGCAATTTGCTCCACAAACCTCTATACAAATCTTGTATTTTATTTATTATTCAATCATTTTAAGAAATTCATCCTCTGTTATTACCGGAACTCCAAGCTCTTTTGCTTTGGTAAGTTTATTAGGTCCGACATTTTCACCTGCAAGGAGGAAATCAGTCTTTTTGGAAACCGAAGATGCCGGTTTTCCTCCATTTTCAATTATGACCTGTTTTATTTCATCACGTGTAAAATTTTCAAGTCTACCGCTCGCAACAATAATCTTGTTTGCCAGCTTATCAGATTTATTCTCTACCGGATTTTTCAATTCAAACTGAATTCCTTTCTCCTTTAGCCTATCTATTATCCTGATATTCTTCTTCTTACTAAAAAACCTTATAATTGATCCGGCTATCCTCTCCCCTATTTCATCCACAAGAATCAATTCATCATACGATGCCTTCATAAGATTATCTATTGACAAATAGTGGTTTGCAAGTTTCTTTGCTATTGTTTGCCCCACATACCTTATTCCCAAAGCATACAGCACTCTGTCGAATGGAATTTGTTTGGACGCTTCAATACCTTTCAGAATATTTATAACCGTTTTATCCTGAAAACTGAGTTTTTTTTCCTTTTTATCATCAGTGGCTTCAATTATCTTTTCCAACCCGATAAGCTTATCATAATTAAGGTCGTATAGATCGGCAACATCTTTTACCAGACCGTTATCATACAGCATCTCCACTTTGCCTTCGCCAAGGCTATCAATGTTCATAGCATTTCGGCTTATAAAGTGCTCAATCCGTCCTTTTATCTGAGGCGGACAGCCATTCTCATTCGGACAATAATGCGATGCTTCTCCTTCTTTTCGCATTAGGGGGGTTCCGCATTCCGGGCATTTATCAATAAAATTCAGTTTTTGTGCATAGGCAGGTCTTTTTTTAAAATTTACACCGACAATTTTCGGAATTATCTCACCTCCTTTTTCTACATAAACAGTATCCCCTATCCTGATGTTCAACGCTTCAATGATATCGGCATTATGCAATGAAGCTCTTTTCACAATTGTTCCTGCAAGCCTCACCGGCTTAAGATTTGCAACAGGTGTTATGGCTCCTGTTCGGCCAACCTGAAAACTGACCGACTCAAGTATGGTTTCGACTCTTTCGGCTTTAAACTTATATGCGATAGCCCAGCGAGGTGATTTGGCTGTCTCGCCCAGTTTATGCTGCTGACTGTACGAATTTACTTTAATAACTATCCCGTCAATTTCAAACTGTAAGCGGTCTCTTTCCCTGTCCCATTCATTTATGAAATCGAAAACTTCATTCATTTTGCGGCACTTCACAATATATTGCGGCACCTTAAAACCCCACTCGCGGGCTTTCATTAAATTATCGTAATGATTGTCGAATGGCAGCTTCTCACCGAAAAGGTAATAGAGATAGCAGTCGAGCGGACGTCTGGCAACCTCTGCCGAATCTTGCGTCTTTATTGTTCCTGCAGTGGCATTACGAGGATTGGCAAACGGCTCCTCCCCTATTTCTATACGTTCACGATTGAGTTTTGCAAAGCCTTCCTTTGGCATAAATATCTCTCCTCTTATTACAAACTCATCAGGATAATTCCCGTGAATTTTCAGAGGTATAGATTTTATTGTCTTTACATTTGCAGTTACATCATCGCCTTTTACACCATCGCCCCGCGTCAACGCCTCTGTCAGAAGTCCGTTTATGTATGTCAGACTGATCGAAACTCCGTCATATTTCAGTTCACAAACATATTCCACCTCATCGCCCGTAACCTTTTTTACACGCCTGTCGAAATCAAGAAGTTCTCCTTCGGAATAAGTATTTGAAAGAGAGAGCATCGTATATTTATGCGAACGCTGAATGAAGTTTTTCGTGATGTCGCCTCCAACTCTTACAGTCGGTGAATCGGGCTGCACGAACTCAGGATATTGCTCCTCCAGCCTAATCAATTCTTCAAGAAGCATATCGAAATCATAATCGCTTATTACCGGTTTTGTCAGTACATAATAACGGTAGTTATGCTCATTCAGGATTTTTGTCAGTTCAACTATTCTGTTTTTTGCTTCCTCTTTTGTCATCAAGTCATTTTTATTTTCAGAATTCAAAATTAAGAAATTGTATCTATAATAAAGGAAAAATGTTATCATAAATTACAAAACACTGATACTGAATACAACTATCATCAATATTGTTATGTCACAATTGTTGCCTTCGACAAAAATTGTCGATATTCGATCCCTACAGAATCAAGCACTCCAGCTTCATTTGATTTAACAGGGAGTAATACCAGTTATCTATAATTTCACATTTCACCACCACACCATCCTCCCATTACCTAGAATTCTTACATTTGCAAATATTTTACAGAAGAACAAGGATGGTTAAGACTTATGGCATGAAAATATTGCCGGAGCAGACGTTTTTAAAGATAAAGAATAATCTTTTTAAACTTCTTCCGGCAGATGTAGCAGATTCAATGTGCAGATATAAAATTGTTAATGTTCTGCAGCGTTCGCTGTTGGGAGAAATGATGTCAAGGATTATACTTGCAGGAATGACTGACCGGAAACCTTCAGAAATAACATTTCTCAAATCTGAAAAAGGAAAGCCTTATCTTGAAGGCAACCCTGTCTATTTCAATATTTCACATAGCAAAAAATGGGTTGTTGCAGCTGTCTGTAACGATTTTGATGTCGGGATTGATGTTGAAAAGATAAAATCGGTTAATTTTGAAATAGCCGAAAGATTTTTCTCCGAAAAGGAAAAAAAAATGCTACTTTCCAAAACGGGAGATGAAAAAACGGAATATTTCTTTAATCTTTGGACCCTAAAGGAGAGCTACCTGAAACTTCTCGGCAAAGGACTTACGAAACCTCTCAATACCTTTACCGTTTCAGGCGACAACGGGCTGTTTCATTTGTCGAATGATATTGACAACATTAAAGAGGTCTATTTCAGACAATTCAACCTTGATGATAAATACAAATTGTCTCTTTGTTCGTATTGCGATGGTTTTGAGGATAAGATAACTGTTTTGGATGTTGATGCATTATTACACTTTTGAGAAAATTGACAGAGAGGAGGAAATTAAAAAATTAATAAAAACTATTATAATCCCAAACAAAATTTTTACTTTTGTTATCAATAAAAATAAGACTTCGGTTGGGACTCAGCATAATCCGGTGTCGTGGTTTTTTTGGCTGTGGCGTGATTGAATAGTGCTGGACGTTCAAGTTTTATTCGTACCAGGCATAGTCAGCACTCAGATTGAATCTATTGTGTTAGAACTTTTTTACTTAAAAGAAAAATCCATTAAAGAAATTGTGTATCTAACAAGTTGGTCTGAATCAAAAATCAAAATCATGAAAAAAACAATTACGGTTTTAATCTTTTTATCTTTTAATTTAGCACTCTGTTTTCCTCAGGACATTGGCAATGCAGAGATTCTAAAAACATTAAACGAGTTACAAGACACTATTCAAAAAATATTAATTAAAAATAATATAGCGGGAGCAGGAATTGTTATGATTTCCGGTGATAGCGTTGTCTTGCTTAGGGGGTTTGGTAAAGCAGATATTGAAAACAACATTGATGTAAATAAAAACACTATGTTCAGGCTTGGCTCGGTTTCGAAGATATTTGTAAGTCTGGCTATTTTAAAACTACAAGAAGATGGAAAACTGAACTTAAAAGATAAAGTAAGCGATATTATTCCTGAGATAAAAATTGAGAACCCTTGGAAAGACAAACACCCTATAAGAATTGAAAATTTACTTGAACATACGGCCGGCTTAAGCGATTGGAACTGGGCGGAGCTTGGGAGCAACGACCCAAAACCGAAAACGCTTAAAGAATCGCTTGAATATTATCCGAAAGCCAGAGTAGCAAAATATGTTCCCGGAACAAGAATACAGTATAGCAACCTTGGAGTTAGTATAGCGGCATATGTCGTTGAAAAAGTTTCGGGAATGGCTTATGAAGATTATGTGGCAAAATATTTTTTCAAACCATTGGGTATGAAAAATGCTACCTTCCGTAATTCAGAGCAATACAAAAAGTTAGGAGCAAAATGTTACGATAATAAAACTTTATTACCTTATCTAAATATTCTTTACCGCCCATCAGCAGCTTTAACGGCTTCACCAAAAGAGCTTGTTAATTTGCTTCGATTCTTTATTAACAGAGGGGAAATAGATAGTATTCAATTATTGTCGAATAATTCTTTAGATAGAATGGAACGAAATGAAAGCCTCAGTATAAATAATTACGAATTATTTAAAAATCAAGGTTTAGGGAATGCCCCATCTTATTATAAAAGTTTTATATACAGAGGACACGGAGGAAGTGTCCCCGGTAGTAATGCGGATTTCCAGTATCTTCCGGAATATAATCTTGGATATGCTATAATGATAAATGGAGATGAAGGGAGTGTTTTAGATAAATTGTCTTATTTAATAAAAGAATATCAAACAAAAGATTTACCACATAAAAATTTAGATGCTAAAAAGAAAATTTACAAGTCAAATCTGGATTTATCAGGTTACTATATAAGTGTAAATTATAAGTTTGATTTATATAAATTTAAGGATAAAATAAAAAGGTTAACAAAGATTTGGTATGTGGGAGATACTTTATTTGTGAAAAATGTTTTAGGACAATATCCTTACAGATTTTATTCTAATGAAAATAATGTTTTTAAAACAGAATCAGGTATAACTTTTTTATTTCAAGAAACCGACCCTGTTGAAGGTCAAGTAATTTATGGTAATGTAGGAATGTTAAAAAGAATATCACCCATATATGCTTATACTCTTCTTACCATATTTTGGGCAATTATCATTGTTCCTATTACCACAGTTATTTTTGCATTGATTAGTTTACTTATTTATTTTCTTGATAAGAAAAAGAATAAAACTGCATTATGGTTTAGCCTTTGGCCATTAATTAGCATATCTTTTTTACTAATCATAGCTCTATTTATGAGACAGCAAACACGATTAGATCTATTTCTGCAATTAGGAAATATTAGTTCGCTTTCAATATTAATTTTTGTCGGAACTATCGGTTTCGCATTGACTTCGTTATGGACAATTTATTATATTTATAAAAATCGTAAAATAAAAATGGCTAAGATATTTTATTATCATTCCATTTTAGTAGCTTTATTTAATTTGATATTTACATTTTATTTTTTCAGTAATGGATTGATTGGAATAATGACGTGGATTTAAATAATACAATAAAGAACATTTGGCAGATTAGTATTCTCCACATATTTCATTTCTAAAATCTATAGAAAGATATTTATTATTAGTAGGAACGTGCATAACTTCAACACTTATTAACAAGTGCAACTCACAGATATTTGTTGACTTTCTTGCAGTACCTAAGAATAGGGCCTACTGAAAAAACATACTACATAATAACTACTGATTATCATCCAACCTGCCTGTACACAATGCTTCTCTCAGAAATGACTATTTCAATAATGTCTAATGCAAGGAAATTGGTCAGGATATTTTCAGCTTTGTAGCGCGAAAGCCCGGAAATTTTCCTGAACTTAGTTACGGTGATTGAATCGTGTTCTTCAAGATATTCCAAGAGCAAGCGTTCTTTTTCGGAATAAATGATATAGGTTCCTTCGGGTTTTTGTTTTCTGTTCATTGCGTTTACCCACACCCTGTTTGCAAGAATATTCTGATCGCCGACACGCACATAGGCTAGCCACTTTCCATCTTTATTTTCGGCAAAATACGGCTTTTCATCTCCTTCGGGGATGATTATCTCCAACACCTTCTTCCCTTCCACATTCCATTCTTTGGTTTCGAATTCAACAGCAGGTTTTGAATACATGTTGGCAGCAGCTTCAGCCATATAAAATTCTTCCATTGACCTGATACCTTTAATATTACCGTTGTCCTTAACTCCGATTAGCAGTTTTCCACCATTAGTATTTGTAAAAGCGACAAACGACTTTGCAATTTTTAACGAATCTGAAATCTCAAATTTAAAGTCCAGCTGCTGATGCTCGCCCTGTTGTATAAGCGTATGGATATATGACGGTTTCACAACTTTACTTTTTCAATACAGGCTAAAACGTACAAATATAGAAAAAGATTAGGAAATGTCAAACTTCTTCATTCTTCTGTCAAGAGATTGCCAGGATATATTGAGCATTTCGGCAGCTTTTGATTTATTATTATTACATTTTTCAAGAGCTTTTTTAATTAATCTTTTTTCTGATAATTCAAGATCAAACACTTGAATATCCGGCATATTCGTTTCAACGGCATCCATCATTTCAGGCGACTTATCTATCATAAAATCAGAAAGTCTCAGAACGGCACCTTCACTCAAAATAAGAGCTCTTTCAACCAAATTCCTAAGTTCTCTGACATTTCCCGGAAAGGGATATTTAACCAGTTCCTTTATAATATCAGGATCAATCTTATCAATTTTTTTACCAAGCTTTTCCACATAAAAATTAATAAAATAATCTAACAGGACAGGAATGTCGTCTTTTCTCTCTCTCAGAGGAGGCAAATAGATAACGAAAGAGTTAAGGCGATGATAAAGGTCAAGTCTGAATTCTTTTTTATGAGCCATCTTGTCAAGTTCCATATTTGACGCAGCAATTACCCTGACATCAACATCCAGTTTGTCGTGTGATCCTATTCGGGAAACACTTCTCTCCTCAAGCACCCTTAACAGCTTAGCTTGTTGGCTTATTGGCATATCACCAATTTCATCAAGAAAAAGAGATCCGTTATTGGCGATCTCAAACCAACCGGCTTTATTCTCAATTGCTCCTGTAAAAGCACCCTTTTTATGTCCGAAAAATTCACTTTCAAACAGTGTCTCCGGAATTGCGGAGCAGTTTACAGAATGAAAAAACTTCTTCTTACGGCTACTCATAAAATGAATTCCTCTGGCAACCAGCTCCTTACCTGTACCGCTCTCGCCTGTGATAAGAACACTTGTGTTTTCGACACTGGCCACCTTAGTCATCATATCAATCACATGCTTCATCTCCTTGCTTTTTCCAATAATCTGTACTCCTGCGTTCTTTTGTATTTCATTGGAAATCAGAGAATAATTCTTTTCCAGAGCTTTATACTTTTGATTAAGAGCTATATACCTTGTTGTCCTTTGGATAGCAAGATTTATATCCATTAGCCTGAAAGGTTTCGGGAAAAAATCGGTTGCACCAAGCCGCATAGCTTCAATAACACTGTTCATATCACCATGGCCGGATATCATTATTACTTCTAATTCGGGAAAATTTTCCTTCACTCGCTTTAATACAGACAAGCCGTCCATTTCGGGCAACCTTATATCAAGAATCATTATATCAACAGTTTTTGCTTCCAGTATCCGAAAAGCCTCTGAAGGAGCAGCAGCTTTAAAAACCTCAAATTTATTATTTGAAAGGAATTCAGCTATTTCCTCCCTTACTCTTCTTTCATCATCAACCACAAGTATTTTTATCTTTTCCATCAGTAAGGTAAATTAAAAATTGACAACTTCTTTACTTTTATGTTTTGGCAATATAACTGTCATCTTCGTGTATTTGTTCAGCTCACTCTCAACACTTATTTCGCCTTTCATCTCTTTAACAATTCCATAAGTGATTGAAAGACCAAGTCCGGTACCGTCTTCAACATCTTTAGTTGTAAAAAAAGGATTAAAAATATTATCCTGGGCATCAGAAGGAATACCGGTACCGTTATCCGTTATCTCTATATAAATCTTATCTTCATTTGAATAACTTTTAATTGATATAATTTTTTTATATTCAAATTTATTAATTTGTGCTTGTCTTTCTTCAACAGCAAACTTCGCATTGGAAAGAAGATTTAAAATAATCTGCTCCAATCTGTATTTATTACCGTCTGTAATACACTTGTTTTTACCAAAATCAAGTTTAAGTTCAACATTATGATTCGCATATTGAGCTTTTACGAGAGATAAAGCATTACTAATTACATCATTAACATTTATAACATCTGTTGACACAACCTGCTGGTCGCGTGAAAAGACCCTAACATGATTGATTATCTGCCTTATACGGTCAATGTCGTCAAATAATGCATTAATTTTTTTTACTAAATACTCCTGAGAAATACCTTCAATAGAGAGCTTAAAAAGCATATTATCAAGTCCCATTGAAATACTACCTAGCGGCTGGTTGATCTCATGCGCCATACCTGCAGCAAGCTCTCCCATAGACTCAAGCTTAGATTTTTGAATTAGAAGCCGTTGTTGTTCTTCCCGCTTTTTCAACTCATCCTTCACTCTGTTTTCAAGAGTCATATTCCACTTTTTCAATTCATCTTCAGCCTGAATTCTTTCCTTGATCTCATGCTGAAGGTCTTTTGTTCGCTCCTCAATTATTTTTTCAAGTTCCTCATTTAGTTTTCTAAGATTCTCTTCAGCTTCTTTGCGCTTTAATTCTTGAGCCATCAACTCCTTCTGAAGTAAAATGCCTTTTCCAAGCTCATCAACAAGAGATATCAGTTTCTTTGTTTCAACCGGTTTTATCAGAAAACTATTGACACCAATCTTAATGGCATCCATAAAATACTCAGCCTCTCCGTATGCACTCAGTATAACAAGCCTTACCTGCTCATCAACCTTTCTTATCTCCTCAATCATCTCAAGCCCGTCCATCACCGGCATCTGAATGTCAGTAATTATCAAATCGGGTTTTTCTTTTTCATATACTTCAAGCCCCTCTTTTCCGTTCTGAGCGACATAAAGACGTTGCACATACTTTTCCAGTATCCGCTCGTAGATAGCTCTCAAAAGCTCCTCATCCTCAACAAATAAAACGGAAATATCTAACTTACCCACTTGTTCCTATTTTGAAATACTAAAATTTTTGCAAAAGTAAGGATTATTTGCAAACCCAATCTGTCACCTCATTATATAAAACATATTAAGTGGTTAATTATAACGTATAAACAGAAAGATAGTTGCATATTTTATTTCATAAATCGTTTGATGAAAATACTTAATATTGCAAAGGAAAAATTTATAACAATAATGAGTATTAGACGATTTATATCAACATACATCTTGCTGATTATCAGCTTTTCGACATATAGCCAGTCCTATCCGACTAATTATTTTAGGTCGCCCCTCGACATTCCATTATACCTTTCCGGAACTTTCGGAGAGCTCAGAAGCAATCACTTCCATTCGGGTATGGATATACGCACTCAGGAGAAACCGGGATTTAATGTCTATGCCATTGCAGACGGATATGTATCACGCGTAAAAATTGCTCCGGGTGGTTACGGGAGAGCTTTATACATTACTCATCCCAATGGCTTTGTGTCGGTTTACGGTCATTTGCAGAGATATAATGACAAGCTGAATAAGTATGTTACAGCTGAACAATACCGTAAAAGATCATATCAGGTTGATCTCTATTTTAAGAAAGGCCAATTCCCAGTTAAAAAGGGAGAAGTAGTTGCCTGGTCGGGAGATAGTGGAAGATCGGGAGGCCCTCATCTGCATTTCGAGATTCGTGATGAAACAACACAAAAGCCCATTAATCCACTTCTTTTCGGTTTTAAAGTGGAGGATAAAAACCGGCCTCTAATTAATGTTTTAAAAGTTTATCCGGCAGATAATTTTTCTTCGGTTAACGGTAAAAATGCTCCTGTTGAGATCAGTACCGAATGGACGGGGACAAAATACAGATTAAAAGGTAATGATACAATTGAAATAACGGGTAATGCATATTTCGGAATTAACACTTATGATCCGTTTAACGGCGGCAAAAATAAAAACGGTGTTTACTCAATTAAAATGTTTATGGACTCGACACAGATATATTCACATAAGCTCGAAACATTCTCGTTTGACGAAACAAGATATATTAACAGCTTTATGGATTACAAAGAGTTCAAACAAAAAAGAAGAACAATCCAGAAATCATATATCCAACCGAATAACAGATTAAGTATCTACAAAGATGTCATAAACAGGGGAATAATTTGTTTTAGCGATAACAAGCTTCACAAGATAGATTATGATGTCAGCGATGTGGTGGGAAACATGTCAACTCTGGAGTTTGTCGTTAAAAGCGGGGGAAACACAACAATTATTGCCCCTTCTGCACCTGAAGAAACTCTGTTCACCTATTCAGGGACAAACATATTTGAAGAAGATGGCGTTAAGCTTACTGTTCCGGGCAAAGCACTGTACGATACTATTTACTTTAAATTCAGCATATCCCCTGCCCTTACGACAGGTTTTTCCAAAGTTTATCATCTGCACTATGACTATGTGCCACTGCAAACCTGGTGCGAGTTAACTATTTCGGACAGTGAAGTGCCGGATAAATTAACAGATAAAGCCCTAATTGCAAAAGTTAACGATAAGAACAAAATATCCTCTGCAGGAGGAAAAGAAACCGGAGAAAGCATAACAACCAAAATAAGAGAGTTTGGAAATTATTTTGTAACCATTGATACTATTCCTCCGGATATAAAACCCATAAATATAAAAAACAATAAAATCATTACAAATCAAAACACTATAAAAGTTAAAATCACCGATGACTTGTCAGGAATAGAATCCTATGTTCCAACGTTAAACGGCAATTGGATTTTGATGGAATATGACGCCAAAAACGATATGCTGACATACAGATATGATGAGAAAATAAAAAAAGGCGAAAATATTTTCAAGCTGAAAGTAACCGACGAAAAGGGAAATATAAGTACATATAAAGCCAAGGTTATTTTGAAATAGGAAGTTTGAGGAAAAACGCAAGATTTAGAGATTCAAGATACAATATATAAAGCTGTTCCTGATTTTAGTACAAGTCAAAAAAAAAATCAGTAAATAACCGGTTTTTTGCCCACTAATTTCACGAATTAACACTAATAAAAGTTTAAAAACAGGTAAGCACATCCAAAACTTAAACCACTAACCATACCGGCTCCATAAACACAAACAAAACCCTGCCCACAATCTCCGGATGACAGCTTTATGCAGACATCGAATTCTGATGTAAATTTTCTTCTTGTTTTTTCATCTTTTCCATTGTTCAAAATTAATACTTTTTCAACTAAGACAATGGTCTAATTTCATTGAGGTACTATACTACCCTCTATTTAAAAATATATTTTTTTGTTACGTAATCCAATATTTTCTACTTTTGGGCAACCTTAAAATATGAAGTTATGAAACTAACAACAGTAAGTGCAATTTCGCCGGTTGACGGCAGATACAGAAAAAAAGTTGAAGGACTTGCATACTATTTCTCGGAAGCGGCATTGATTAATTATCGGATATTTGTGGAGACGGAGTATTTTATTGCTCTTGTCGAACTTCCTCTGCCACAGTTAGAGGGCTTTGATAAGGACAGGATTGACGATGTCAGGGCAATAAGCAGGAATTTTTCTTTTGAAGATGCTAACAAGGTTAAGGAAATTGAGGAGGTTACAAATCATGATGTGAAAGCTGTTGAATATTATTTAAAAAAAGAGTTTGACAAACTTGGTCTTGACGATTTCAAGGAATTCATACACTTCGGGCTGACATCGCAGGATATAAATAATACGGCAGTTCCATATTCTTTAAAACTAGCTTATAATGAGGTTGTTATTCCTTTTCTGGTAAACCTTGTCGATAAACTTACCTCACTGGCTAAAAGCTGGAAAAGTGTACCGATGCTTGCACGCACACATGGTCAGCCGGCTTCACCGACAACACTAGGAAAAGAAATATATGTTTTTGTTGACAGGCTGAAACGTCAGATAAAATTGCTGAATGCCGTTCCTTTTTCTGCTAAATTTGGTGGGGCAACAGGTAATTTTAACGCTCATTATGCTGCTTATCCCGATATTAACTGGATAAAGTTTGCAAATGATTTCCTTACAAAAATCGGACTGGAAAGACAAAAGGTGACAACGCAGATTGAGCATTATGATGATATGGCCGCTTTTTTCGACGGGATGAGAAGAATCAATATTATACTGACAGACCTTTCGCGCGATATATGGACATATATTTCAATAGGTTATTTCAAGCAGAAGATAAAAAAGGGAGAGGTAGGCTCGTCAACAATGCCGCATAAGGTAAACCCTATTGATTTTGAAAATGCAGAAGGTAATTTCGGTGTGGCTAATGCTCTTTTCGGGTTTATGGCCGAAAAACTCCCTGTTTCAAGATTGCAGCGCGATCTTACCGATTCAACAGTTTCCAGAAATACGGGAGTACCCATTGCTCACTCGTTGTTGGCTTATCAATCGCTTTTAAAAGGATTGAACAAACTGATATTGAATAAAATGAGGATAAAGGATGATCTGGAAAATAACTGGGCCGTTATTGGGGAAGCTATACAGACAATCTTACGCAGGGAGGGATTTCCAAAACCTTATGAAAAACTGAAAGAATTGACACGAAATAATGAAAGAATCGACAAAGATGCTATTCATAGGTTTATTGACAAACTAATGATTTCGGAGGAAGTTAAGGAAGAGTTAAAAAAGCTTTCACCCGAAAATTATATTGGTGTTATTAAATTTTAATTGACAAGTGTTGTTTAATGGTTATTTTTGCACACAAATATTAATGTAAGATGGAATTAAGTAAGATATTAGCAATTACAGGCAGGCCGGGATTATATAAAATGCTGGCACAGACGAAAAACGGATTGGTTGTAGAGTCACTTTTGGATGGCAAAAGGTTAACGGCTTTCAGTCATGAACGCATCAGTTCTTTGGAAGAGATTAGCATTTTTACTACTGACGAAGACCTTCCGCTGAAAGATGTTTTAAAAAAAATATTTGATAAACAAAATGGTGAGAATGCTATTTCTCATAAATCGGACACAAAAGATTTAAAAGCCTTTTTCAAGGAAGCAGTTCCAAATTATGACGAGGAAAATGTTTATGTTTCGGATATAAAAAAAGTTATTCAGTGGTATAACCTGTTGCAGAAGCATAATCTGCTGGAGTTTGATGATGAGAAAAAAGCTGAAGAGAAGGAACAGGCTGAAGATAAGTCTGTTAATGACAAAAAGGAAGATTCTGACAAAAAAGAATAGTGTTTAGTTATTAAAATTAATATTTTGTTCCGGGAGTTTTGGAGATGATAAAAGTATTTGCAGACCATGAAGTTATTGAGATTCGCTATCCGATTAGCGATGCTTTTATCATTAGCCTCAGATCTCCTGTTGAAATTCCTGAAATTTTGCCAGGCAATTTTGCCGAAATACAAATTAAAAATATTACCGGCGTATTTCTTCGCCGTCCTTTTTCAATTCTTGATGTTGACTATGATAGCCGGGTTATCAGTTTTTTCATAAAGATAATCGGCAAGGGAACCGGAAAACTTGGTGAAGCACAGCGGGGTGACAAAGTGAGTCTGATATATCCGCTTGGAAACTCATTTACTATGCCTGAACCGGGAAAGAAAGTCCTTATCGTTGGTGGAGGCTCTGGGATAGCTCCGTTTGTTATGCTTGGGCGGAATCTTAAAAATAATGACAATGAGGTTACTTTCCTGACCGGCGGCAAAAGCAGAAAAGATGTTCTAACATCGGCTCTTTTTTCGGAATTTGGTGAGATTTATACAACAACCGAAGACGGCTCGTCCGGAGAAAAGGGATTTGTAACAGATCATTCGATTTTAAATTCCGAATCCCTTCATTTTGATAAAATATACTCCTGTGGCCCTGATGCAATGATGAAAGCAGTCGGGAAAATCGCAAACAGGCATAAAATTAATTGTGAGGTTTCACTGGAAAATATGATGGCCTGCGGTTTTGGTGCTTGTCTCTGTTGCGCCACTGAAACGATTGAAGGAAATAAGCGTGTTTGTAAGGAAGGCCCGGTGTTTAACGTAAATTATCTGAAATGGCAAATTTAAGTGTCAATATAGCCGGACTGAAATTTAAGAATCCCGTGACAACTGCTTCAGGCACTTTTGGGAACGGCGAGGAGTTTGCTGACTTTTTCGACATAAGCCTGCTCGGCGGCATTTTCGTAAAAGGAATGACGCTGGAGCCGAGAGAAGGCAACAACTATCCGCGAATGGCCGAAACAGCTTCCGGTATGCTGAATGCAGTCGGGCTTCAGAATAAAGGTGTTGACCATTTCATTGAAAAAATCTATCCCCGGATAAAACATTTTGACACTAACATAATTCCAAACATCAACGGCTCAACGGTTGAAGATTATATTGTGGTTGCCGAAAAACTGAACGAAATAAAGTCAATTGCTGCGATAGAACTGAACATCTCCTGCCCAAATGTGAAAGCTGGTGGGATGCTTTTCGGGACAAGCTGCCCTTCAGCAATTGCTGTAACAAAAGCAATCAGAGACGTTTATGATAAGATGCTGATAGTGAAGCTATCACCAAATGTTACTGATATTACCGAGATTGCAAAAGGGGTCGAGGGAGCCGGTGCTGATTCCGTTTCTTTGATTAATACATTACTAGGAATTGCCGTCAATGCAGAAAAGCGAAAGTCTGTTTTGTCAACAGTAACTGGAGGCTTGTCCGGCCCGGCTGTTAAACCTGTGGCACTGAGAATGGTCTGGCAGGTTTATAATGCTGTTAAAATTCCGGTCTTTGGTATCGGGGGGATTATGAATGCCACTGATGCAATTGAATTTATGCTTGCAGGTGCCTCTGCCATACAGGTAGGAACAGCCAATTTTATTGACCCTCTGGTTTCTGCAAAAATTATAGACGGAATTAAAGATTATATGGAGAGGCATAACTTTGACTCTGTATCCGACATCACCGGCGCATTGGAGGTTTAGAATTCATCTATTCAATGTTGTCCTTTTTTTCTGATTTCCGGTAGTATCATTACTTTTACAATAATCTCTTCCTGTTTTTTGCATATTTTACGATTGCTCTTATGCTCCACCTGATCAGTAATACTATTGAGCTTAGTGTCCCAAATTATAAATATCTCTTTGTGTTACTTTGTCTTGATACAAAGTAACATAAAATTAACCCATAAATAGCAAAGAAACTCCTATAACAGCAATCACTGCACCGATTATCTCTTTGAAATTTACTTTTTCCTTCAAAAAAATAACTGCAGGTGCGATTATCAGAACAGACACAATCGACATTATGGTCGAAGCAACTCCTGTTGTTATGTTCTGGATGGCCAGCAATGAGAAAGCAACACCAAGAAACGGTCCGAAGACAGAACCTATGGAAGTATATTTTAATACTTTTTTATCTTTAAAGCCTGCGGCAACATTTCTCCATTTTCCTCTGATAGTAAAAAGTATAGTGAATCCAATCATTCCGGCAAGAACCCGTATCTGTGATGCAGCGAAAGCATTGTAGTCTTTCATCCCGAATTTACTGAGCACTAAACCGGCTGACTGACCGACAGCACCACCAAATGCAAACATAACACCAACAAGCGGATATGAAAGTTTGAGCTTATTTTTATCCCCGTTACTTTTCCCTGGTGTCTGACGTTCGATTACTACAAGTGTGACCCCTGATATAGTAACAATCATCCCTGCAATGTTTAATATAGTCATTGTTTCGCCTAGTAATAACCAGCCCATCAGAGCAGTCAGTGGCGGAACCAGAGCCATAATAAGCATTGAAATTCCGGCTCCGATAAGAACGAAAGCCTGAAACAAAAGCTGATCACCAATTACAAAACCCACAAGGCCGGAAAGCGACAGCCAAAGCCAGAATTCTAATGTTGCATCCGTAGGGAATAGCATTCCACGCGTAATCCACAAATAAACACTGTAAATGACAAAAGCGAAGTATAGCCTTATGATGTTTACAGTCATTGAGCCAATTCTTTTGCCTGCTATTTCAAAAACAATTGATGTGGTTGTACAGAAAAAGGCAGTCAGCAGAGCGGCTATCTCGCCAAAATGGGATGCAAACATTTATCCTTTAAATTTATAATTAATCATAAAGTATTTTTACTTTTTCGTTTCAAAGCCAGTACTTCCAAAGCTATCTCTTCTATCGACTTACCGGTAACATTCACAATTGACCATTTTGGCTGGTTTCTGTATAACTTTTGAGCATATTTTAACTCTTCTGCAACATAAAGATATTCTGCATAATTGCCGGTTTTATTTTTATTAGTGCCTGATTTTTACGGGAGAGGATTGCTTTGCCTGTCCGGTTTATACTTACAGAAAAAAATATTTATATATTTGCCCTGTCCAAAACAGAAGCTTTTGACTGCAAAACCGGAAATATGGCAGAGTAATGAGGTTTACAAAGGGACTAAGGTTAGATAAACTAATCTTACTATCATATTTTTATATTGAGATATAAAACAAATACCGCAATCTACCCGTTCGGGTATAATTTAATTAGAATTTGATATTTCATACCCGTTCGGGTAGATTATGATAAAATTTATTATTTTTGCGGCAACATTATAATCCTGATAAAGGATGAAAATATGGAGTCTTTATTCACAAATATAAAGCTTTACGACCACTCCGGCAGAAAACTTTTCGAATGCTGGATATGGTGATATCCATTTTGTTGGCATTCCCATGTAGCAAGTTTTTTTATTCATATATCAATTTGGTGATAGCACCGGATTGCGGTAGTGTGGAAAATGCATTTGAAACTATAATTTCAAAATATTCAATCAGGTTTTAAACAATTATAATTAATGTCGAAGAAAGGCATCATATTCAATATACAGCGTTTTTCGGTAAACGACGGGCCGGGAATCAGAACAACGGTCTTTATGAAAGGCTGTCCTCTGTCGTGCTGGTGGTGTCATAACCCGGAAAGCAGGCAGTTTGGCAAGCAGATTCTGAACGGCAGGCAGATGGGAGAGGATTACACTGCTGAGCAACTTCTTAATGAAATTGAAAAAGACAGGATTTTCTATGATGAGTCGGGAGGAGGAGTGACATTTTCCGGTGGTGAGCCTTTGGCACAACCTGTTTTCCTGTCGGAGATGCTTGATATATGCAGAGAGGCAGATATTCATACAGCAGTTGATACGACAGGATACGCAGGTCTTGACCTGATAGAAAAAATAGGGACAAGGGCAGACCATATTTTATACGACCTGAAGCTAATGGACCCGGTGGAGCATCTGAAATATACCGGTATCTCAAATACGGAAATACTTGAGAATCTGGATTATCTGTTATCAAACGGCTCAAACGTGATAATCAGGATACCGTTAATACCGGGGATTACGGATACAAAAGAAAATCTTGATAAAATTCTGGAATTTTTATCAGGATACAACAAGCAACCTGAAGTCAATCTTTTGCCATACCATCGTATTGCAGAAGGTAAGTATCATAAATACGGAATAAAATATAAGATGAATGGTGTAAATGAACTGACTGATGATGAAATTGCAAAATATAAAACGTTATTTGAAAAAGCAGGTTTTAGAGTGAAGATTGGAGGGTAGGGACGAGGTAACCTCCTGTAAGGTTTGCGTGCAGGATTGTGCGAAGGATGAACCTTGCAGGTGTTTTGTTTGACGAAGAGAACGAAGAGAACGAAGGGACGATGGAGCGATGGAGCGAAGGTGAGATGTAACCTCCTGTAAGGTTTGCGTGCAGGACTGTGCGAGGGATGAACCTTGCAGGTGTTTTGTTTGACGAAGGGACGATTGGGACGAAGGGACGAAAGGGCGAAAGGGCGAAGTAACCTCCTGTAAGGTTTGTGTGCAGGACTGTGCGAAGGATGAACCTTGCAGGTGTTTAGTTTGACGAAGGGACGATTGGGACGAAAGGACGAAAGGGCGAAAGGGCGAAGTAACCTCCTGTAAG
>Ga0256913_10000044_pt1 | contig 48465 bp, 39 predicted proteins | sample Axial_MatmetaG_FD_185970 | JGI IMG/M metagenome (GOLD analysis project Ga0256913, IMG submission 185970) | Deep-sea worm associated microbial mat communities from Axial Seamount, Juan de Fuca Ridge, Pacific Ocean - Axial_Mat | ecosystem: Environmental > Aquatic > Marine > Oceanic > Microbial... | reverse complement strand
TAAAGTCATTGAGATTGACCAGTCGCCCATAGGTCGTACACCCCGTTCCAATCCGGCTACCTACACTAAAGTGTTCGACGAGATCAGGAAACTGTACGGTAGCTTGCCCGAAGCCAAAATAAGAGGCTACAAGCCGGGAAGATTTTCTTTCAATGTGAAAGGAGGCCGTTGTGAGACCTGCAAAGGGGCTGGTGTACAGACCATAGAAATGAATTTCCTGCCCGATGTGTACGTTTTGTGTAAAGACTGTCAGGGAAAACGGTATAACCGTGAAACACTGGAAGTGCGTTTTAAAGGGAAATCCATCAACGATGTGCTGGATATGACCATCAACCAGGCGGTGGAATTTTTTGAAAATATTCCTTCCATAGTACACAAGCTGAAAACATTACAGGATGTCGGGCTGGGTTATCTGACACTGGGGCAGTCGTCAACGACGATTTCGGGCGGGGAAGCCCAACGGGTGAAACTGGCTGCTGAGTTGTCGAAGAAAGATACCGGAAAAACTTTATACATTCTTGACGAGCCGACTACAGGGCTTCATTTTGAGGATGTCAACGTATTGCTCGGTGTGCTGAATAAACTGGTGGACAAAGGAAATACGGTGATCGTTATCGAACACAATATGGAAGTGATCAAGGTGGCTGACTATATCATTGATCTCGGGCCTGAAGGCGGCGACGACGGCGGGCAGTTAATTGCCATTGGAACTCCGGAAGAAATCATAAAGAACAATAAAAGCTACACGGCGCAGTTTCTTAAAAAGGAGCTTCGGAATGTATAGTTTTAAAGTCTGACTGAACCCGATATGGTAAAAAGTCGTTTTGCGTAACTTTGCCTCATAGTTGCTTCAATAAATTGTTTAAGGAAAAATAAAAATATAATGGACGAAAAAGAAAGAATTAAACTGGAATTCAAACCCAAAACATGGACACAGACCAAAGCCCACGACTCGTGGTCGGTATTTAAAATAATGGCCGAAGTGGTTGAAGGTTATGAGGAACTGGCCAGGATCGGCCCTTGTGTGGCTGTATTCGGTTCGGCACGGATTAAGGAAAGCGACAAATACTATAAAGCGGCCGAGGAACTGGCTTACTTACTGACCAAAAAAGGCTTCGGTATCATTACCGGTGGCGGTCCGGGTATTATGGAAGCTGCCAACAAAGGAGCTCACTTTGCCGGAGGGAAGTCTGTGGGGTTGAATATCAATCTGCCTTTTGAGCAGCGTCCCAATCCGTTCATTGATCCCGATAAATTCATTGAGTTCGACTATTTCTTTACCCGTAAACTGATGTTTATGCGGTACTCGCAGGGATACATTGTATTGCCCGGAGGCTTTGGTACTATGGACGAAATGTTTGAAGCCATCACCCTGATCCAGACACATAAGCTGGTCAGTTTCCCCGTAGTCTTGGTCTGTAAAGATTATTGGGGCGGTTTGATTGATTGGATTAAGAACACGATGCTGGAACACGGGATGATCTCGGAAAAAGATCTGGATATTTTCCATTTGGTGGATAGTGTTGAAGACGCTGTGGAAGTGATAGAAAACTTCTATGAAAAGTACGAACTGAAACCCAACTTCTAATCATTCCTGACGCGGATTAATGCGGACGAAACGGATTATTTACGTTTCATGCATCCCGCTTGAAGAATTTACCGTACCACAATCTTTTTGTGATATGTACCGGTATCTGTATAGACCTCTATAAGATACATTCCCGGCAGAATATGGCTGATGTTCAGACTGGTTTCTTTTAAACTGTTGATTGTTTGCTGCAAAACCAATTGTCCTGTCAGTGAGTAAATCGTTACCTTTTGAATTTGTCCGGTGTTCACCGAAATATGTATGACATTGTCCGCCGGATTGGGGTATAATTTAATTTGCCCTGTGTTTAATGTGTGTTGGATAATTCCCGGCAATACTTCCGCCGATCCGTTAAAATATTCCAGCCCGCCGGAGAAATTGCCGGCGATCATTTCCAGATGTCCGTTTTCTGAAATGTCTGAAATAACGGCGCTTGTCCTGTAACCTCTGTCGGAAGATATATTTTCAGTGTCCAGCAATTCATCCAGATCGTCTGTTGGGGTGAAAGCCCCCTCCAAATTGCCGTCAATGTTATCGTAGCAAAACAGAATTCCCTGTTCCGAACCAACGATCAGCCTTGTGTTATTTTGCGCATCCCTGAAAAAACACGGGGTGCTGTAGCCGTTGTAGGAAATCATCGGATCGGTGACATTGATTTTACCCAGACTGTCTGTAATGAAAGAGAATGATGGTTGTGAGGACGTTCCTGTGTTCCGGTAATAATTAATGTTGCCGCCTTTTTCGCCAATAACCAGATCCAACAATCCGTCTTTGTCAAGGTCGAAAAGTTGCGGAGTGCTGTAATCACCCACGTCAATATTGAAATATTGTTCCTCTGCAACAGATAAGTTTCCACCGTCGTTTCTTAAAAAGATCAGGGTCCCGTTTTCGTTACCTATAAGTAAATCGGTAGTGCCATCTCCGTTCAGGTCGGCAAAGGCAGGGTAGATGCCCAGCAGGTCTTTGCTCCACAGTCCGCCAAAATTGTTATCCATGAGTTCAAACTGCGGGTTACCCGTTGTGCCTGTATTTTTATAATAAGCCAGCCGCGACCGGAATACCGACCGGAGAAAATAGTTCTCATAATAAGAATACTGATATTCACCGTAATTACCTACAAACAGATCGGTCAATCCGTCGTTATCCCAATCAAACAAGACAGGATAAGCTCCGGAACCGCGGTCTATCATTTCACCCTGCAGAAAGTCCTTGGTAAACAAAGAAAAGTCAGGTTGATTATTGGCTCCGTGATTGAGATAAAGCCAAACCCCTTCTTTGTCTTCCGAAATAAACGGGTTCGGATCGAAAGGGGAGACGATCAAATCCTTTAAGCCGTCGTTGTTTACGTCAATGTAAGCTGCGGCAGGCATGGAAAATACTTTGATGTTTTCTTCAAAGGAAGGAAATATTGTGTCGAAAGAAGTAATATACGCTTCGTCTGCTGTTCCACCATTGTACAGGGCAAAAAGAAAAGGGTAGTCCACATCCCCCAGCAGCAGGTCTTTATCATTGTCGGCATCCAGGTCGATCATCAGAAAAGTGGAGCCCGTATGGCGCTCATCTCTGCCGGGAGTTTCGTCTTGTGGTGATTTAACGAGACATGTGTCCAGATAGATCACATTCGATTCGTCGCTTTCAGCAAAATGTCCCCAGCAGAAAGTCACCTGTTCATAGTCCAGCGAGTCGGGGATGCCGTATTTTTCCATGGAGAGGTTCTTATGCATCTCTACAAATGAACCCATGCCCCAGAACGTTAGAATGTCAAGATCGCCATCATTGTCCACGTCCGTGATGCCGGGATAATCGGCATACGTAACATAAATGTTCACATAGCCGCCTCCCTGATAAGAAGTCAGATATGGGTAAACCACCCTTTCGAATTTCAGCACATCGTCCGATATGTTTTTATAAACCATCATGCTGGCATATCCCGGCGAATAAGTAAAAATGTCATTCTTTCCGTCCATATTGTAGTCGGCAAATATGGCCCAGTCGTAAAGCTCCGGTATGTTCCCCGCATATTCGGGATGATAAGAGTAGTCAATAGTGTTGGAAGTTCCCTCATTGATAAAACATAATTTTCGGTTTCCTTCACGGTCGAAAGCAATCAAATCCATGACGCCGTCCCGGTTCATGTCCAGTTCACCGAATTGCATCGAATTCATGCCGCCCGCCCAGGGAAAGACAAAAGGTGATTTGGAAGGTCCCGTTACCTGAATGTTCTGGGCACTGATGATCGCCGGAATAAAAAAAAGAGATAATGTGAATACGGGGGAAAGTATATGGTAGATTATCTTTTTAACATGGTTTGTATAGAACATGACAACCGGGCTTGGATGAATTTATTTTAGTGTAAAATTAAACAAATATTATTCCTATTTTTGACCAAAACACAGTTATGGCACATATCTTAGTAGTTGATGACGAAAGCAGTATCCGGAAAACGTTAAAAGATATTCTGGAATTTGAGAAACATCTGGTTGAACTGGCCTCAAACGGGAAGGAAGCGCTGGATTTTATCCGGGATGAAGAATTCGATGCTGTGTTGCTGGATATCAAAATGCCCGGAATGGACGGAATGGAGGTGCTGGAAAAGATCATGGAGATGAAAGATGTTCCTGTGATTATGATTTCAGGGCATGGAACTATTGAGACGGCTGTGGAAGCCATTAAAAAAGGAGCTTTCGATTTTATCGTCAAGCCGCCCGACCTGAACCGTCTGTTGATAACTGTCCGCAATGCCATTGACAAGAGCCATCTGGTTACGCAGACCCGCCAGTTAAAAAAAGTGGTAGATAAAAAATATGAGATAATTGGCGAATCGGAGAAAATTGTAGAGCTGAAAAATATGATAGAGCGTGTGGCACCGACCACGGCGCGCGTGCTGATAGAGGGCGAAAACGGAACAGGTAAAGAGCTGGTGGCCCGTCAGATACATTTGCAAAGCAGCCGGGCCAAATCGCCGTTTATTGAAGTCAATTGTGCAGCCATCCCTTCGGAACTGATAGAAAGCCAGTTGTTCGGGCATGAAAAAGGATCTTTTACGAGCGCTATCAAACAACGTAAAGGCGATTTTGAGCTGGCACACGGCGGTACGCTGTTTCTGGATGAAATAGGTGATATGAGTTTGTCGGCCCAAGCCAAAGTGTTGCGGGCATTGCAGGAGAACAAGATTGTCAGAGTGGGGGGAGAAAAAGATATCAGTGTGGATGTGCGGGTGATTGCGGCTACCAATAAAGACCTTAAAGCGGCTATTAAAAGCGGAAAATTCCGGGAAGACTTATACCACCGTCTGGGAGTGATCATCATGCAGGTGCCGCCTTTGCGTGATAGGAAAGAAGACATTCCGTTGCTCGTGGATCATTTTGTCAGTCAGATTGCTGCCGAGCAGGGACGTCCGCCTGCAAAAGTTGAGGATAAGGCCATCAAAATGCTGCAGGAGCTACCCTGGAGCGGCAATGTACGTGAGCTGCACAATGTGGTGGAACGCCTGCTGATCCTCTGTCCGGGAAATATTACCGCCAAAGATATAGAGCGTTATGTAACGCCGCTTGTTATTTAGGATATTCTCAGTAAGTCCGGTAAACCTTTTGTTGTTCAGGTATGATTTTTGATAGATAAAATAACCCGTTTTCGGGGGATTTTTGTAACTTTGCACTCCTTTTTCGGGAGAAGTTCTTAGACATATGGGGCTGACTGGTTTTGACAGCAAGGTGAATGGATAAGTAAGCATGCCGAGCCATGTGATAAAGCTCGTAAATCCGTGTCACACAACAATTAATTGGCGAAAATAATTTTGCTCTCGCAGCCTAATCGAAGTATAGTAGATTAGCTTTATCTGCGGTCTAGGTTACCGTGGACGAGACGGTTCGCAGGTGGAGATGTCTGATTCCGGCCTGATCACGGACCGCACGCAATTTCAGACTGGTTCCGGTTTTGCCTCGCAGCCGGAACGAGATTTAAGAGGCTAAGGCAGGGTCTTGGGTGTTTGTTCCCGTGCTCTGCTCGAAAACCAAGAACAAACTAAGCATGTAGAAAGCTTATGTGTTCCTTGTTTGGACGAGGGTTCGAATCCCTCCAGCTCCACAATGAAAAATCCGGACACAAAGTGTCTTCCATGAGCAGAAAAGTTTTCAGGCTTGCTTGAAAAACTTTTTCAGCGGATGGAAACAACGAGCGTAGCGAGAGGATTTTTCATTGATCCCACCCCCAAACGGGATCACTGAAAGTAATCCCTCCGTTTGCTCGTTCTGCGAATAATGATGAACATTTCAATCATCAATCCCAAATCATTAATCACTAATCACTAATCAAAACACCCGGTCCCGTAGTTCAATGGATAGAATGTGAGATTCCGGTTCTCATGATCTGGGTTCGAATCCCGGCGGGATCACAGATAAGAGCAAAGCCTGCCTCGTGAGAGGCGGGCTTTTTTTATGCGCAGGCCCGAAAACTTGTTTTCGAAGGCCGAAGCATAAAAAAAGCCCGGTTTTCGCGTGAGCGAAAAGGGCTTTGACTATTTCAGGATGGATGCCAAGGGATCACCGCAGGTAATCCTGTCATGGAATTTATTTTCTAAAGCCGAAGCATAAAAAAAGCCCGGTTTTCGCGTGAGCGAAAAGGGCTTTGACTATTTCAGAATGGATGCCAAGGGATCACCGCAGGTAATCCTGTCATGGAATTTATTTTCTAAAGCCGGAGCATAAAAAAAGCCCGGTTTTCGCGTGAGCGAAAAAGGCTTTGACTATTTCAGAATGGATGCAAACGGGATTGTCATACAGTGACCGACATGATAAATTTCCCATGGTTTTTTGGTGAAAAAATATAAGTTTTTATTAGTCAGTGAGAGGTAATTACTTTGCATATGGAGTTGACATATGTATTAAAATTTTGTACATTTACGAAATTGCAACAAGCAAACAACAGTTTAACTAGCTCTGCTAAACCAATTATGAAAAACTTGATCCTGCTCGCCATAGCTGTATTATCCCTTTTTTATGTAAGTACGCCATCCATTTGTCAATATATAGACAATCAATCTCTTAACAAACTAAATGTTATTCAGTATTTTGTGTAAGGTCATGAACAGGCTGACCCCCTGACTATGAAAATGGCGTTGCCGAAAAGCCAAAATAGAGTAGGAAAACTTCTAAATTTACTAATATTATGAAAATAAACAAATTGAACTTTAAAGACTACGCAGCTAAAAAACCTGTATTTTTATCCGATTCCGGAAAACTCTTAACTATTAAGGATGTGGCTAAAGACAGAAGTCTTAGCCTTGGATCTCTTCACACACTTTCTAGCGACCTTCAGGTTAAACTGGCACTTGAACGCTACAAGCTGGAACCTGAATTCAAACTGGGTATTTTTGGTAGTGGTACAATGACTAAAGCCGAAGTGATCAAAAATATCAAAGACCAGACTGAATTCGGTAAGCTGGCCGTCAGAGTTGAGATGCAATACTGCAATGAGTTGATGGAATTAATTAAAAGAAAATCTCTGCCTAAAGTTCCTACAATTCCAAAAGGTCCGCACCGTGTCATACCAGACTGGAAACATATAAGAAGATGTTTTTGGTTTAAACTGAAAACAACCGCTCTTTTTGCTGAAAACACGACTGATTCTGTGACCAACACGTTTGCTGCATATAGGATAGCACATGTGCATCCCGTATTTGCTTCCAAAGGTTTCAATGTCGTAGCTAATACCGGAACCAGCGATACACGTACCAATTTTGTGCTTACTGCAAAAAAATCACTTACGACCTACATCAGCGGAATAGGGCATGGTAATTATGATGTTTATACGGGACATGCCGGAGAACATATTCTAAAGGTCGGTGCTTATGATGCCAATGAAGTTAACGGTAAGGCAATTCATTTTTTGAGTTGTAGAACAGCTGCAACATTGGGACCGGACACAGTTGACAAGGGAGCCAAGGCTTATGCAGGTTATGATGAAAATTTCACTTTTGTCTGGGATGATCCGTCTACTCCGGTGAATGAAATTGACTTATTCAAAATAAGTGACAGTACTTTTGATATTTGGATGGCTTATGGACTCACTGCACAGCAGGCTTATAATGCTACTATTGCAACTTTTAATGCTAAAATTGCTCTTGTCCCGGGTACGGCTGCAGCCAGCTGGTTGTCATATGACCGCGACCATTTGCGTTTGCATGGTGATCCTGCAACAAGAATACACCCCTATCGCTATGTCAAGATATGCTTCCCGTTCAGAAAACTGGTTCATGAAGAAATGCTGGCAGAGATTGGTGAACTTGTGGATTAAGTTTTTGATTAATTTTACATATTACTTAAGAATCACCTTAAATTTAAGGTGATTCTTTTGAACTTAATTATTTGATTACACATAAAATTTTAAAACATATGCCATTACCGGAACTGGATAGTGATAGTGCCAAAAAGCCACTATGTTACAATTCTGAAAAACAAAAGTTTATTTATTATGACGATATCGTATCTGGTAAAGAGAATATTGTTTTTTTAGACGAGCTTTCAGCTTCAGAAAAAAAATTATTAATTATTGAAAGATTAAAACAAGGTCCTGATTTTACCATGCAGTCTATTAGCGGTTTGCCTTATCACCGTGATGATGTCATCAGGGCGATTCAAAATGATGAAGAAATTGGCAAAATGACTGTGGAAGCGGAAACATCCATGTTGAATGATCTTTTAAAAAGAATAGCCGTTAATCTAAAATAAGATTTCTGATGAACTTTAACTGGCGGATTAACATAACGCTTATTCATGCGTCTTATTTTTATACGATTACATGATGAAGAAAAAGTAAAATAATAGCTGTACTTTTTCTTCGGCAGATATGAAAAATCTGTTGATGTCGGATATTTAACTTTTTCCATATATAAGCTGTTTTTTATCAAAGTATTGACAGTTCTCCCCTTTTCTTTGGTTTGCATTTATGGTCTTATTTATTTAATTTTGGAAACAATTAAGTTCTTGTGCAGTTTACTCATAATAAACCCGACTAATCCCGAGTTTTTCGTTTGAAAGCAATCTGTTATACTTTTTACGACTATGCAAAAACTCAAAAATGTTGTAAAATCGATTGATGTTGAATTTACGGATATCAAGGCTGAAGTGGTCATAGCCGATATTCGTGAGCATCAAATTGATTTTAATAACATAGAAGTAAAATTTGATGGTGCTTTTGAAAGAAATTATAAAAAAGACATAAACAGCCTGCGTGTGGATATGGTAAAACAGGCCATATCGTTGCATCTTACACGCAACAGCCTGTATGATGTGCTGCCCGAAGGACTTTTCCATCCGGTATCAAGATACGGTGGCCTCGACGCAAAAGAACTGAAAGCGGAATTTAAGAAACAAAAACAGGAGGAAGAAAAAGCACGGAGGTTCTTTCAGCCTTTTGATCAGGAGTTTTTGTTGCAAAGAGTCCAGCTGGAACTGAGTGTGAGGAACCTGTTTGAGAATCCTATGTCTGTTTTTGAAAGTCTTTTTCCGAACAGAACAGGCATACCGCAGAAGTTTTATCGCCAGTTGCTTAAACATCTTCCTTTTACCAATTATTTTAAGGGAAATGCCGAACTGACAGCTCAATGTCTGGCAGAAATTGTTGATGAAAATGTAAGAGTTAACAGCTATTACACTACTTTATTTACAAGAGGAAAGCATAGTTCCGAATACTCAGGGTTAGGAACCGTAAACCTTGGAGAGAATTTTATTTGCGGTGACGGACTCAACGAAAATGTGCCGGTATGGGAATTCATTATTGAGATAAAAGAAGAAACTAAGTTGGAGGAGTTGATTGGCACTGACAGAGGACCTGTACTCACGGAACTAATGGATCGTTTCTCTGCCTTTTTTGTTCCCTTTGAGGTTGTTGTTAAAACAAAAGTTGTTTGTCCTGATCAGAGACCATTGGTTTTGGGAAGGGAGAAGGAGTTTCAGGGAGAGGAAGCCGAACAGCCGGCTGGCAATTTCTATCTCGGTTACAATACAAGTATTTGAACAAGATTAAATAAATTATCCATTTGATAAATAATATAAACATGAAATATTCAAATAACTTTAAACAAATCAATTGGGTGGACGGGATGAAAATCAATAAAGATCATTTCATCGGTCTGGAGAATTATTTCATCTCGCGAATACGGGGATGGCGAGGCAGTATGACAGACGCCTTTAACTATGGTTTGCTTCCCGCAGAGGGCGGATATGAGCAAACCGTAAATTTTATTCCCGACATTGATAATCAGAAATTACGTGTCAGGTTGATCAATTGTCAGGCAGTTACTCCGTCGGGATACTGGATTGACATTTCTGACGATTCGCAGGGAAAAGAGGGGGAAAATACGGGGTCAGGTGTGGAGTTGTCCCTGGATCTCTCGGAACTTGAGGAAGGTGACTATTATCTTGTGCTTTCCGTTGATCCCTTTGCACGTGTAGCTGTCGGGCAGGTAAGTTCTACTGAAAATCCGCTGAGGTTTCCGTATGTGATGCCGGAATACACTCTCCGTATGGCCAGTGTGGAAACCGGTGTTAAAGGAAAACTGGATACTGATTCAATCATTATTGGGAAATTCGCATACAGGAATAACAGAACAGAGGTTATCAGTGATTATGTTCCTCCGTGTGCCAGCATACAAAGTCATCCAATTCTGATAAAGTTTTATGAATATCTGATACAGGAATTGCAGGCACTGGAGCAAAATATTATTGCTCTGATCGCCGAAATCAATATCAGAGAGAGTTCGAATATTCTTACGGAAACGATTCACCATCTGGCCGGAGTGCTGTTGATGTTTTTAAGTGCAAATGCGACGGAATATCGCTGGTATTTAAAGAACAAACCTCCTGTTTTGATGGTTGACTGGGCTGTTACATTAGCAAAGATCATTAAAAATGAACTGGAGACAAGAACTGCTGAAGAAAAGGAAAAACTACTGAATTATTTTTATGATCAGTTCGATATAAATCCCAGTAAATTTAAGCAATTACTGGATAATACGATCAATGTTGAATATGATCATGATGATATAAATCATGCGCTTGAAAAATCAGAGGAGTTTCTGAAAGTAATTTCAACACTCTTTAACGAATTGAAAAAGATGGAGTTTATCGTAGGCGGAAAACGAAAAACAAAATCCATTGACATTGTGATTAAATAAAAAGTGTTGGCAGAATGGCAATACATAAGTTTTATACGCTTCCTCTTAACTTTGACAATCTGGTAGATCCTGATATCGAATTGTCAAAGTCGAAAAGGTTTCCTTATCTCCAGCTTCCAAAAACATCATCTCTTAAAAAGTCGATAGACGAACATATAGAGTTGATTCTGACAACGCATTTCGGTGAATATAAACACGACCATAGATATGGTTTTGTTATCTGGGAAAAAGAGTTTGAGAATATGGAAATCGACAAGTTTAATACACATAATAATCCTAGACAGGAGATTGAAGAGTCTTTAAAAAATGCCATTGAAAATTTTGAGCCTCGTTTAAAAAGAATTCAATTGGAAATCTTTTTTATTTATAAACAGTTTTACCGCGGAAGAAGTATTAAATATTTTGTGGATATAGATGTTAAAGGTGTCATGATTAACTCAACCGAAGACGTATATCATAACAAGTTTCAGTTTGCCATGGGCCCCTTATTTAAATAACATAAGCTATGGAGTCTAAAAATGAAATAAGAAAGAGAATGATATCGGCTGCAGCCAGAAGCTGGGGAATTAGTGTCAGGGATATGGAAAAAGCCGATCCGCTGGTTTCTTTAATGATTGATGCCTGTGCCAGTGAGATTGAAAGGGTGTCTTTATCCATTGAAGATGCCAGGAATACAATGGGGAATAAACTAATGGAGCTGCTAACTCCTGAAGCTTTACTGAGTCCATATCCGGCTATGGCTGTTGCTTATGCATATCCGTTTGACAGCAAATTTAAAATTACGCCGGAACATCATTTCTACTATACGAAGGAAAATCCCCTTGATAAAGAAGAACTTCCTGTTGATCTTTTCTTTACACCTGTTGCCCGTCAGATGCTGGTGAGTGGTGAAGTAAAATATATGGCAGTGAATAATTCTTTATATCAATTTAATACTCCTTTGGAGAAAAGAAAACTGTTTGAAGGGATGCAGGACAAGACGATACCGCAGGGAGAATTATGGCTGGGCCTGAAAATAAACAGAGGGGTTGAAAATCTGGATAAAGTTTCGTTTTTCTTCGATCTGGAAGACGTTGACGAGTTTGATAAAGTGGCATTTTATCAGGTTCTGGCAACAAGCGAATGGGAATTTAACGATCAGAAAGTAGCTGTAAAAACAGGTTTTGAGGCAAAGGGAGAGGAAGAAGGAAATAGGATTCACTTACCAATGACTGAATTTAACAAGGCATTGGCCGTGTCTGCCCATGTCAGAAATTATTACAGGAGATATTTCATCACATTACTTGATTCTAGAGGTATAACAAGTAATTGTTCCGATTATACAGTGTCATATCCTCCTGTTTTTAAAGAAGTTTTCCGGGAAGAAGAACTTCAAGAAGTGATAGATGGCCGGTTTCTCTGGTTAAAAGTGAACTTTACACAACATTTACGTGCCGAAATACTGGAGCATGTAAAATGTTCCGTGAATTGTCTGCCTGTGATCAACCGGAGGGAAGAACATATCCTGATTAGTGGTAGAGAACGGGTGAAAGAGTTGCATGCCGGAGAACATGAGCAGTTTTTTGACCTGAAAAGTGTAACGAGCGAAGATAAATTGAGAATCGTGTTTGAGAGACAGGAAAATATGGATATGGAAGGAACAGCACTTTTTACTCTAAGACGCGACAATATCGGCAGGTTCAACAAACGAAATGCGCTTGAAACTATTCGTCATTTAAATGATGTCTTCTATGAAGAATATGCCGCATTCTCAAAGATTGAAGGCCTTGAACACGAAAATTTGGAAGAACTGAACAAAGCTATCAGGCCTTTTGAACTTATTTTTGAAGACCTGAACCAATCTGCTTCCAATGCAGTGCCTTATGTGCTGCTGAAAACAGATGAGGAGTATGAAGATAAAGATATAGATGTCCGTTATTGGCTGACGAACGGAACGTTGGCAAACGATATTGAGGAAGGCGAAACGTTGAGGTTTGACAGTGCCGAACTGGTAAGAGATAAGATACGTTTGATTACGACAACAGCAGGTGGAACAGATCAAAAAAGGGACAGCGACCTGATCAATGAGTTCAGGTATGCTCTGCTAACGAATGACAGAATTGCCACGTTGGAAGATGTCAGATCGTTATGCCTAAAGCAGTTCGGAAAGTATGCAGCTTCTGTGGAGGTTAGAAAAGGGGTGGAATCAGCTGCAACTCCAGATTCCGGACTCAGGAGTGTAATTGACGTTACTATTAAATTAAATAACAAACAGGGTTTGCCGGAGAGAGAACTCGATTTTTTAAAGAAAAACCTGGAAACGTTATTGGAGGAAAAATCACTGAATGTGTTCCCTTACAAAATAACGATTGTTTAACAGGTTTCGGACAACGGAAGCAGGATGTCATGCTTCATGATTGCATTGCGGTGACGAATGTGTTATTTTTGTATACACCTTTCAATATACTGGGAAATAAGTAACTAATAACTAAACTGAATCAAAATATACATCATGGACATCAATTTAACAAAAGTGGAAATTATCAAAGAGATTCTCTTTATAAATGATGAGGAAATGATCAGGGAAATAGACCGGTTCATCCGGAGTCTTGATCACAGCGTGGAAGACCGCTATTATACACGCAAAAGATTTAATGAGGACGGAACACCTGTGGATAAGCAGGAAAAAAAGCCCGGCGCTATTAATGAGGCAAAAAGAAAAATCAAAGGGATGTTTAAGTTATATCAATAATTCAAATCCACACTGAAATAAAATAGTATTTTTTTGTGAAAATGGCCGATAATATTATTATGAAGATTAAAATTATACCTAATTATTTTGATAAAAGAAAAATAAATTTGAAGGAATATATAAGACATACTGAAAAGATGGAGAGGTGATTTAGGATAGTATTTGAAGTGTTCAGGAATGTGTTGGTGGAAGCTAAACGTAGTTGAGATTGTATGACATATTGTTATAAACATTTGATGCAAACAAGGACGAGAGAGAGTAAGAGTATTAGACACAAGTTAGTAGCGTGTAATTAATGGTGAGTATTTGCAAAATAAGAATAGTTCGGCAAGATTCTGTATGTGTCAATTATTCTTTGGGATTATTTACAAGTTGAGTATATCCAGTTAAAATAATGACTATGGCAAACAAGAATAAAAATAGTATAAAAGTAAAAGGAAATAGCCAATTTTACATTAATGCTAAAAAGGTTCAATCAGGATTGATCAAATGTCAAATATTTTTTAAAACAAATGAATTTGAAAAAGAACAATTTTCGGGCGATGATATTAGCGCCTTAAAAAAATTAATAAAATATTGCAAGGATGAATTGAAAAAAGGATCTAAAGTAAAACTATTTATTGTTGGAAGAGCTGACAAAAGATCAAGTTATCAATACAATATATACCTTGCAAGCTTAAGAGCTGTTACAGTTAAAAAATACCTTGACAATAAGTTACTCTCTTTAAACGGTTATAAATCGGGATGGGATGCTACCGGAGAAAAGTATTCAGGTGAAAAATTGATTGATGACAGAAGAGTTGATATTTACATTTGGAAAAAAAAGTTGCCACCACCCAAAAAGTCAATACCCATTCCAAAACCTAACAAAATTAAAAGGCCGAGTAAGATTGTGGTTTTTAAGGAACAGATGATGAATAACCCCGATTCCGGAGCTCCTAATGCTTATGATAAAAATCATGTCATAGTAGAAGAATATTCATACTTTGACAAGTCAGCTAATACTCCATATTATTTCAAATCGTTATCCAAATCCGGTTCGGATTGGCATTTTCATTGGATGAAAGTAACGTTATACTCTTGGGATGAACATGTAATTTCATGGGGACCTCCACCAAGTGCGTTAAGTAAAACGTTCGAAGCTGGAAAAAAAGCTTTATGGTTTGTGAAGGGCATAAGCCTTCCGGCCTCTCCATATGCTGCACCATCATGTTTGGTAGGTAGATCGACGAGTAAGTGTAGGTTTTACCCTTCTTGGGGCTCTTTTTTAGGTTTTTGGGGAAGGGCTTATTTACCTGCCAGATTAAGAAAACAAAAAATATGAAAATAGTCTAAAACCTAAATTGCAATAAGGACCTGAAATATTAAGGAAACCATACTGGGCGCGTTTGTAACGTGTAACGTTTTATTTCATCTTGTTATGCACTACGATTAGGTACATGTTTGTGCTATTTTTTTCCTGATACTAATATATTCTGCTTTTGTATTTCTTATTATTACCGCCTTAACAACCAAACTATTGAAAATACTACCAATAATTTTTTGAGTGTTTCTTTGATGTTTTGTAAATGTAGATGCAGTATATACTTGTCATTCCTGAGCATAAAAACCAGCTCGAAGTTTCGGGTGAACTTTAATTTGCTTGTGAATCTTTCTCACAGTATCCTGATTATCTTTTACGTGGTCCTCATGTTTTGACCAGATACCTCGTTCATACACCGATAATTTATTCGATATCAGTATTGATTGCCCGAGTTTTAAGAATTTTTACCACTTTTAAGGCGAAACTCGATCGTACTTTCATTTCTACGACGTTCGTAACGAAGTTTTCGTTGGTCAATCCGCAAGATAGGGCTGGTAATACCAACTACATTTTTAGCTTCTGGGTATCCAAAGGCATTAGCTTGTTCTATTATTTTTTGCAGGAGTTACTATCTAAGGTTTTGGTTTCATACCGATATTAGCAGTGATTTTTAATAACATTGATAACAAAAATTATGTTTTGAAAGAAAGTAACAGTGCAAAATAAATTGAGGATAAAAATTTACAATTGAATTTCATCCCTTACTTTAAAATTCAATACTATTAAGTTTACTTTTCCATTTACAATTTCTTTTTTATATACATTGAGAATCTCTGGATCTTCACTTTCGGCAAAGAAACTCTGAACATCGCCAAAAAAAGTGTCCAGTTCTATCGGGTTATACTCCGGTAATAGTTGGCGTAATACCCGCGGGTCATAATACCGGAACAAAACAACTTTATCGTCTTCAAGCCTGACCCTGTTGAATTGCTGAAAATGATGGAACAAGTCTTCGAAAGACGATTTGCTCGTAAAGAAAATACAGGAACTGTCACCCCATGCTTCGGTTGTTAGCCATTGAAAAAGCAGGGACTCTTTTTTGCATTCTACCAAAAAGCCAGAGACCACAAAAGATTGGATGTCCATAGTCCCTTCAAAAAGCGATTTGTATTTGACGTTTCCCAGAATCAAATATCGGAATACTTCTTCATTGCGGGCGGAATCAACAATGCCGTATAATTTAAGATCGTTATTTTCAGCTTGTTTCAGTAGAAACTCCGAAATGGTTTCTGTTGTGTCAGAAATAGTTTTATCTGTAATCTCGGAAATAGTAATCTTCTCTTTTCCGTCAGAAACAGGCTTTTCTTCATGCAGAGGTGTCAGTGTAATCTTTGCCACTAAGTTCTATTATTTAGGGTTCCGGATTAATTATAATAAGCGAATAAATTTATTCGGTTTCTGTATCATTTTTTTCAATTACCTCACAATAAGGATCGCCTTTTTGTGCGGCTTCTTTTAAGGCAGTTGTTTGCGGAGGAACTTTGATAATAATATGCCCTCCTTTTTTATTTTGTGACACGTTTCCGTTCTGCTCTTCACCAGCTGAATTTTCCTGCTTTAAATATTTATGTTCCTCGCTCATGTGTCGGTTTGTTTAATTTTTTTAGTTCTGAAAAATCATCCTAACCACCAATGAGAACATTGGGAGCTCCTAAAGTAATAACTCCGCCATGTATTGTTGTGTCCCCCATTCTTGCAGCAGGCATTCCGCCAATTAATACCGTAGCGGAACCCATGACAATTGAATCGGGAGGACCTGTGCAAACACACATGCTTCCAATAGTAGCCGCCGGTTGTCCGCCTATGAATACGTTAGGTTTGCCCGGAGGCATTACAGGGCCTCCAATGTGGGGTATAGGTGGTACACCCGGTGTTACCATCGGGCATACGTGCATGTCTCCTACTCTGGCTGCCGGAAGTCCCATGTTCAGTTTGTAATGTTTAGATTTAATTTAATAGTACGTCTATACGACCCGTAGGTATTTTATGACCTTTAGGTTTTTAAATTCTGTTGCTAGCAAATGTATGAAAAACCATAATGAAATGCAAGGATTATATATACGACTTTTTACATATGCTTTTTTAATATTATAGGTGTATAATAATCCAGAGAGTGTTAAATAGTTGATATTCAATCATTATGTTTGTTGTTAAATTGTTTTGTTTTAATCAGGGCTGTTTTCTATGATAAAATGGGTTAGTTAAACAGGAGAAAAGAAAATAGCGAAACAACTGTTTTTAAAACATAATGTGCCTGAGATTTATAGCAGAATTTGTTGTGAAAAATTATCAATTTTTTTAAAATATATTATTGTCAATCATAAATAAATTCTTATATTTGTTGGTAATTGAGGAGAGATACTATACAACAAACGAAATGAGTTCTTGAAGAAAGAGTTCTGAAACTGCAAGCATTGTTTTCCCGGAATGAATAGAAAGTGATGAAGACCAACAATGCTTCCTAATTATACGATTTTGAAATGGAATCTTACGGGGAATATAATTTAAGCGATGAAGCCAAGCAGTGCATTAGTATTGCACAGTCATTGGCAAAGGAGTATTCTAACGAAACTTTTTCACCCGGCCACTTATTGAAAGCGGTTCTTCACAAGGATATCGGGCTTGTTCCATTATTGGAATCCCTTGGTAAAGATTATTACTTTATGGAGGAGTGGGCCGATGTGCGTATCGAAACTTATCCTAAATCTTCTAAAGTGCCTGAGTTGCCTGTCGCCGATGAACAGGTTATGGCTGTATTTGACGAAGCGGATAATATTCGCCTGAAACTTTCGATGGATGCCATCGAACCGGTTTGTCTGCTGGCTTCTTTAAGTACGCCGGGGGTTGGCTTTACGTATGAACAATTAAAAACATTTCCGATTACACAAAAAGAGATCATAGAAGCAATGATCGAAAAATCGGATATTAAAACAGTTCTGGGAGGCCCGGTTGAAACTGAGTCGGGTGGGGGAACCGGAGGCGGTACGAAGTCCAATGCGCTGTTGAAATATTGTATTGACAAAACGGAAATGGCCAGGGCAGGTAGTCTTGACCCTGTCATTGGTCGTGACAGAGAGATAAGAATGGTTGCCGAGGTGTTAAGCCGCCGGTCGAAACCTAATGTTATTATAATAGGCGAACCTGGTGTTGGAAAGACAGCCATCGTAAATGGTTTTGTCCAGGAGGTAACTACCAACAACATGGCCTCAAACTTTAAGGATGCCAGAATTTTTGAGCTGGATTTCGGAGAACTGATTGCCGGGGCTTCTTATAAAGGAGAGGTTGAAGACCGGCTGAAAAAGATTATTAAAGAAATTAAGCAGTTCGACAGGGCTATTCTTTTTATTGACGAAATTCACACATTATTAGATAAATACGGTGGTGCTTCGGGAGCAGCTAACTTATTGAAACCGGAGCTTGCCAAAGGTGAACTGACTATTATCGGAACCACATCACTGGACAATTACGCCAAACATATTGAATCTGACGATGCCTTTAACCGGCGGTTTGAAACCATCAAGCTGGAAGAGCCCGATCAGGAAATGACCGTCAGGATGCTGGCTGAGGTAATACCAAAATATGAAGAGCATCACGGGCTAAAGGTTGATCGTGCTGTTATTCGTGAAACGATCAGGCTTTCAAAGCGGTACATTAAAGAAAGACGCCTTCCTGATGCAGCTATTGATTTGCTTGACCGTACGATGGCTGTCGTGAAAATGACGGAGGAAACCTCAGAAACCGATATCAAGGCTTTAAAAGAAAAGTATGAAGAGCTCATTGCCAATAAAAACAAACTGAACGATCAGGATTTACTGGCTGAGCTGGTATGGTTTTATGATTATCTGAGGCACAAAATAAGTCACATCCTTTTTGCCCGTGTTGATGATGAAACGGATGTGCAGAAGATTGAATCTGTTGCCGTCCTGAAAAAACATATCAAGAAAATACTTGATAAGCTGGAAAAACTGGCTAAGGAAAAAAGAACAAAGATTGAAAAGACGGATGTGGCTGCTGTTATTTCCCATAAGACAGGAATTCCGATGGGTAAAGTGCAGTCGCAGGAAAGAGAGCGGCTGATGAATGCTGAGGAAATACTCAAAAAACGGGTTGTAGGGCAGGATCATGCCATTCATTCTATTGTCGAAGCTATATTGGAGTCGAGGTCAGGATTGACAAAACCCGGACAACCAATCGGCTCATTCTTTTTTCTCGGACCAACCGGAACAGGAAAAACAGAGCTGGCTAAGACACTGGCAGAATTCCTCTTCCAGGATGAAACAGCTATGATCCGTTTCGATATGTCGGAATTCAAGGAAGAACATTCCGCCGCCTTACTGTACGGTGCTCCTCCGGGGTATGTCGGATATGAAGAAGGAGGATTACTGGTCAATAAGATCAGACAACAACCTTATGCCGTAGTCTTATTTGATGAGATAGAAAAAGCCCACCCTTCCGTATTTGATATTTTCCTGCAAATACTGGATGAAGGGAAGATACATGACCGGCTGGGTAAAGAAGGAGATTTCTCAAATGCCGTGATACTTTTTACTTCTAACATAGGAAGTGATTTTATTGTTGAATCTTTCGGAAAAAAGGAAATCCCGAAATCAAACGACCTGATGGACATCATGAGCCGCTATTTCAGACCAGAGTTCCTGGGGCGTTTGACAGAGATCGTTCCGTTTGCTCCTATCACGGAAGAGATCGTAACCATGATCTTTAATATCCATCTGAAAGGATTGAATAAATTACTGGAGACACAGGGTATTGAGTTGGAAATCAGTGATGATGCCCGCCATAAACTGGCGATGTCAGGCTTTACCCCTAAATACGGGGCCAGGCCCGTAGTTGGAGTGATCAGAAATCGTTTGAGGAGACCTTTGTCACGTATGATCATTTCCGGAAAGATTAAAAGAGGAACCAAAGTAAAGCTGAAAACAGATAAAAAAGGAGAACTTGTCTGGGAATATTAAATTTATGAATTAAGAAAATTAATATAAAGTAACCATCAAAAAGAATAATTAGATATGGCAAAAAAAACAGTTATTACAGAAGTGCAGGAAGTCGAGGTAATGGAGTCTGTCCTTGAATTTCCTCAAAACAGAGCACTTATAACGGAACAACTGACTGCTGAAGGCCCTTCAAAACCTGAAATAGTGAGTGGCTTGAAAACAGTTGATGAAGTTTTTGAATATTACAAACCAAAAGTTGAAGTTGATTTTGAGAATAGTGAAGGTGTCACTAAAAAAGAAACCTTAGCTTTCAATAATCTTGGTGATTTTGGTGTCAAAGGAATAACGGCGCAGAGTGAATTTTTAAAAGCACTGAGTGTCCAGAAAGAAGAATATCAGAAAATCATCAAGCAATTAAAAAGTAATAAGCAACTGAAGCAGGTACTTTCGGATGTTGAAATGAAGCAGGCCATGCTGAATTCTATCCATGCTTTGCTGAAAGAGCTTGAAGGATAAGACACTTTGTTTGTAATTAACAGAAATTAAGAACTCAAAAAAATTAATCATGGCAGAAGAAAAGAAAGAACAACAACAGGAGCAGTTTAAAGAGAAAGTGGCAGCTCCTGATATAAGTGCTATTAAAGATCCTAAACAGTATCTGGAAGAAAACCTGGCTCCTCTGGAAAAATTCGGAGGATTTGATCTGATTGAATCAACGATCGAAGGTACCCAAAAGCTTAATCCGGCAAAAAAAGCTACCAAGCAGATTTTTCTGACAGAATCGCAATTTAAGAATCAGCGCGAAAACCTGAAGCAAACACTCATCATCTGGGCTGATTTGTTAAGTAAGGAAGGTACAATTTCTTCATACGTGGAAGAATGTGAGAAAAAAGCCGAAGTAGCAGCTAAGTCGTTAAAAGAGAATCTTAAAAAAGCTATTGGCAAAACCAAAGACCTGGAAAGATCATACCGTTCAATAGCCTTATTCTTTAACAATACGGAACAGGATAAGGTGAAGTATGTGTCTATTATGAATGCATCACCTGAGCAGTTAAAGGACCTTGATAATCCAAGGTTTATCAATGCGGTTTCAGAGGAATTGAACAAGCATTTTGACCGTCTGTCACTAAAAAATAATTACAGTCTGTTGGTTGTTCCAGGATATCTTGGATCAAAAGCAGTTGTGGATAAATGGGCCAAATTTGCCCATAAAAACAAGGTGCTGATGATTACAGACTTCAGGAATTTGGAAGATGTGGAAAGTACGGTAGAAATGTTCGAAGAAGAAAGTCTTAACGGAGGTGATGCTCATCTGTCCAATGTTGTTATGTCGTGTAACTGGCTGGTAGGTCGTGGAAAATACGAAGAAATCGGGGAAGAAGAAGATCTGTACGTGCCACCAGCAAGTGCACTGGCCGGTAAGTTGTATAATACACAGGCTACTCCCATTTCACAGGGAAGTGCAGGTAAAAAATATGGTACACTGAATGAAGTGAGTGGTGCCAGATTTGACCTGAAAAAATCAGAGATAGCAGCTTTAAACGATCTGAATCTCATCCCAATGGTTTTTGAAGATAACCGGGTAATGGCATTCTCTAATAAAACGCTGTTCAACGGAAACAATATCGGACTGCAGGAATATCCTATTGTAAGGGTGTTTGACTGGATCGGAAAAGTCTTTATGAACTTCTTTAATGATGTGGCTTTCCAGAAATTTGAGAAGAAACTCAGGGATGATATCTGGGAACAGATTGTTGACTTTCTGAACGATTATAAAGGCGTTTTGTTTGAAGATTACACTTTTGACAGGAGTGGTATCAAACAGAATCCGAACACAAAGGATATTACGATTGAAATAAACATTAAACCATTCTTTGCAGCTAAGAACTTCTATATCAAACTGGAAGGTCATGATGGTAAACAGGGCAGGGAATGGAGTACGGAAGTTGAATAAGAGAACAATAAATTAACAACTTATTAAATAACTTAGTTATAAACCTTAAAACAATCTATTATGGTTACTATGAAAATCGATGGCTTAACAGATCGTGAAGTCATGAACATGAATTATTCACTACATCAGGAAGTTGATGTAGAGGGGAGGCCTACTGCCATTACTCGTGGTGGCAAGATCACGGTAGTTGTTAAATCACTCAACGACGGCAATACCGATCTTTATGAATGGGCATGTGACCCTTATGTGTCAAAATCAGGTTCGTTTGAATTTGAAAAACGTGACGGTACCAATATGAAGACACTTAAATTTGAAGATGGTTACCTGGTCAGCTATGAAGAATCCTATGACGCTATTGACTCAAATAGTCAGTTAGAGAAGATTACCATCTCTGCAAAAAAAATCGACATAGGCGGTGTAAGCCATGAGAACCCTTGGGCTGACAAGTAAATGATTTGATAAGGTTAGGCAATAACCGGTGTTGATTACCGGTATTGCCAGCCTTTATGCTAATTATACTTTATAAACTAATAAGTTATTTAACCATCATGAAAGCTGATTTAACATTAGAAGGATCTAATAAAGTCATCAAAGTGCTTGAGTTTGATTTTGATTTCAGTCAACAAACTGATAGTATTGGAATACCTAATGGTGTTCCTTTTGGTGGAAGAATCAATTTTGTTATAGAATCTACTACCGATACCCAACTTCTTGATTGGATGTTGACACCTAAAGCAAGAAAAAGCGGGAAAATTGAAGTACAGCTTAAGAATAAGAAAACAATTAAATTTAAAAATGCTTATTGTATTCATTACCACGAATATTTTAGCCATACGGGAGGAGATCAGCCTATGTCAACAAATATATCAATAATTGCAGAATCTGTTATTGTTGAAGGAAAACAATTCATGATGAAAAAAAAATGGCAAGAGTAAATTGGGTCGTTCCTTTTACTAATGGGATTCTGTATATATTCATTGCTAATTAAAGATTTGCTATAAATAAAATACTAATGGCTTTAGTAGAAAAAGTTGAAATACAGGTTAATGGCGAGGAGATTAAAAGTTTTCTGAATGTGAGTTTACATCAGAATATATATGGCCATCATGACCTTGAGATTGTCTGCCGGAGGGAAGATGCTTTTGAACCAGAAGATGGTATTATCGTGGACAAATCTGCTGATAAGTTGTTGGGTGGAAAACTCTCGCTTACAATTAAAGTAAAAGATGATGAGAAGGTTGAATTTAAGGGAATTGTTACTGGGATACATGCCAGTAAATTGGGTGATACTGAAACTGACACTGTCACTGTAGAAGCTACAGGTATGGATATTCTACTGGACGATGGGGAGCATTGCCGGTCATTTCAGGATAAAACGCTTAAAGCTATTGTCGAAAAAATATTGAATGAATACAATCTTTCCTCCAAAAAAGTAAAACCGGAGTATAGTAGGGAATCTATGCCATATACAGTACAATATAAAGAGAGTTCGTATGCTTTTTTATCGAGGATGGCAGCTAAAAAAGGAGAGTGGTTCTTTTATGACGGAAAAGATATCATCTTCGGGGATCGGAATGCAAAGAGCGTCAAACTGGAATTTGGTGGAAATATGTTTCATTTTGATTTTTCTTTATCCTTAAACCAGAATGTCAGATTCAAATATTTAAGTCACGACTATATAAAAGATAAGGATTTTGAGGTTGATTCCACTAGTGAAAAAGTTGATAAGTTATCAAAACAGGCCAAAATAGCTTATAAAAAGTCAAATGATAACTTTAAACATGATACGACCAGTCTTTATAATCATGTTTTAACCGAGGATAAAGAAGAAGAACATTTAAAGGCCCGGGTGAAACTTGCTAAAAGTGCTATAGCTTCCGACTTTATAACGTGTAATGGTTCTTCAGATAATGCAAACCTTAAATTAGGTGGGGAAGTTAATATTATTGACTATTACGATGAAAATGGAAAAAAAAGAAACGTTCCGGTTGATCATGGTAATTATATAATAACAAGTTTGTCACATAGTTGCGATGATATGGGTAATTATCAAAACGATTTTACGGCCATTCCTATAGAGGTTGATGTTCCTCCGATTACTTCGCCCCATGCCGTCCCATTCTGCGAAACACAGAGTGCCATTGTCATGGATAATAATGATCCTGAGAAACTTGGCAGAGTCCAGGTGCAGTTTTTCTGGCAGAAACCTGAGAATACGGTGTCTCCGTGGTTAAGAATTGTAACACCACATAGCGGAAAAGATCAGGGATTCTTTTTTACCCCGGAAATAGGTGACGAGGTTTTAGTGGCTTTTGAAGGAGGAAATGCGGAAAAACCTTATGTAATAGGGAGCCATTATCACGGGAAAGCCAAACCGGATCAAAAATGGATTAACGACAATAACGATATAAAAGGTATCAGAACCAGAGGTGGTCATACCATAGAATTTGTGGATAAAGACGGTGGTGAAGAATTGAAAATATACGATAATAAAAATGATAAATATGAAATAACATTGTCGGCCCATTCTTCTACGGTTACCATTAAATCAAAAGGCGATCTGAATCTGAAAGCAGAAGGTGATATTAAAATTGAGGCAGGTAGCAACCTTAATATAAAGGCTGGTAATAACATGGAGATTGAGTCAGGAAACGAATTGAAAACTTCAGCCATGAGTGCTACTTCGGAAGCTAAAATAAATATGGAACTTAAAGCAACGGCTAGCATGAAAATAGACGGAGGAGCACAGCTTGAACAAAAAGCCGCAATCATCAGGATAAATTAAAATTATTAGTTAGAAAACAATGACATAGGACCCAGACAACCAGTTAGTACATACCGTATTCTTGAGCAAGTGTATTAAACTAATAAAGTAAAGAAACTTAAATAATAAGCACAATGAACCCTAAAAAAATAAGCTTATTCTTACTGATAACCAGTATCGTATTTTCCTCCCTTCAAACTTTCTCCCAATCCGACACAACAGTTGTAATTCGCGAAGACCAGGAGATATGCCATGGAACGCAACCAGAACTGTTAACATCTGAAGTGAGCCCTGTTCCGGATAAATACCAATGGCAGAATGCAACTACGATTATGCCATGGACGGATATTGATACAGCTACGAGAGAGGTGTATCAACCTCCTGAATTGGATGTAACTACGAGATACAGGCTCATAGTAACTTATAATGACAAAGGAAAATACGGTCCGAGATCAGTTACAGACACATCTAATGTGCTCATTATTACAGTTTTCGACGAATTTGAAGCGGGAACGATCTCATCAACGGTTACACAACCAATTTGTTACGGAGATGATGGCGGAACTTTGACAGCCAATCCTGCCGGCGGATCAGGGAATTATTTGATAAAATGGATATCTGAAGGGGATACAGTTGGTACAGGAACAACCTATGATGTGGGTAACCTGCAGGAAACGAAATCATTCTGGTATTATGTAAGTGATGAAAAAGGGTGTGGAGAAGGGTTGAGCGATACGGTGACCATTGATGTTTATCACGAATTGATAGCTGGGGAGATCACGGGCGGAAATACACCTATATGTTCCGGACAGGATGGCGGACTTCTCAGGTCTCATCCATCTGGAGGATCGGGATCATATATTATTAAATGGTATAAAAATAACGGAATCTATATTCAGACAGGCCAGAGTTTGGAAGTTGGTGTATTAACCGAAACAACAGACTTTTACTATGTTATTGAGGATGAGGAATGTGGTAATGAGGAGAGTGATACGAAAACTATTGAGGTGTTTGATGTGGTTAACGTTGAAGTGTCTATATCCGTGACGCCAGGTAATGAAATTTGCGAAGGAGAAACAGCTCGTTTTAAGGCAGAGCCCGTTAATGGTGGTAGCAACCCGAGCTATCAGTGGAAAAAGAATGATATTAATGTCGGAGTGGATTCTGATGTGTTTGAAACATCGGACCTGCAAAGCGGAGATAAAATTACATGCCAGTTGACTTCTTCTGTGGAATGTGCTGAAAATAACCCTGCTTTTTCAAATGAAATTATCATGACTGTCAGTGAACCCGGTACGGCTGAAATATTCATTGAAGCTGATCATACCGAAGTCTGCCCTGATACACCCGTTACATTTACTAGCCAGACCCAAAACGGAGGAGACAATCCTTATTACGAATGGTATGTAAACGGCCATGCCCAGGATAGTCATGAGAGCACTTTTACTCTTGAAACCCCGGAAAACGGAGATGTTATTACAGCAGGTCTGGTATCGGATGCTCCTTGTATTGATCATGATATGGTGTATTCGGGAGAAGTGCCTATTACCGTTAATCCTTCCCCTGTCATTAACGATTTGTGGATCAAAACAACACCCGAATTAGGCCGCCCGGTGGTGCTCATTGTTTGTTGCCTGGATCCGGAGCAGGAATATACATACAGATGGTACAGAAATGAACAGGAAATTCCGGGAGCCAATGGGCAATATTATTATAAAACCGGGGGAATTGAGGATGGCAGTTACTATGTTGAGGTTGGAAATGCTTATCACTGCACGACTGTTTCGGAAGTATACACCTACCCCTCAACAAAAGAAATGTTTGTTAACAGTACGGATATGTTTGCGGTCTATCCCAATCCGTCTAACGGAAAGTTTGATATTGTACTGAATGATGAAGATATTCCTGTCGGTGTTTCATCTATGGCAGTAAATGTATACACGGTTACGGGAGAAAAGGTCTTTTCAGGATCTATTGTTAATACAAGTTCCGAAATCGACCTGACAAACCTTCGTGCCGGAATGTATTTTCTTGAGCTACGTATAGCCAAAGGCCAGCGACAGGTTAAGAAATTATTGATAGAGAAGTAAAATTATAAGTAACGATATAAAAACAAAGAGAAAATGGAAGAAATTGAAATTGTATTGGTTTATCAGGAAAACAAGTATTCGATGAGAGTTCAGGATCCTACCAAATCGATCAAGGAGGCTTTGAAAGAAATTGTTGAAGCTCTGAAATTATCATGGACTGATGCAGGAGGGAACCCGATTACTTATCATCTGGGAAGAAATACAGGCGAAGAAGAGGAAATTCTCAGGCCGAAATTTCAAGGTAAAGAGCAAACTTTGTTTGACTATAATATCAAGCAGGGAGATGAACTGATTTTGATAAAAGAAGTAATTGCCGGATAATAATTATGTCAGCTAAATTAAAGTAAATTAAACGTTTACGAAACGAAATTTGATATGTCCAGAATAAAGATATCATTATCAGAGAAGAAGGATAACGTACATAAAACATTTGAGGGGTTCCACCGTGAATATCTCAGCCCACGAGGGAAAAAATTGCTAAAAGAGTGGAAGAAGATAGATCATCTGTGTCAAAACAGTGATAAAATCACTTATATCATAAGAAAAAGAAACAGTGAAGGTCTGCCGGTAGAATATGAAATAATATATAAGGTGAGGAGTATTATTGGTATTGAAGGGCCAACCTATGAAGACAGTGGTTCCGAAGAAGAGCATGAAAACAGAAAACCCAGGAAACCTATTTACGGAGATGAACACCGGATGAGCATTATTTTACCGCAAAACTATCCCAGTGCTTTTGGCGGAAACCCCGAATTTAAAATGATATCAGACACATGGCATCCGAATATCCGGGCAACAGGAAAGTTTAAAGGCAGAATTTGCCTGAACAACAGGGATCTGGGTGTTGGTGTTGGTCTTGATGAACGGATCATCAGGGTGGGTAAATATTTGCAATACCAGATTTACTGGGCAAATGAAAGTTATCCATGGCCTGAGGATAAAGCTGTTGCCGAATGGGTGCGTGAAGAAGCCGAGCCGAATAACTGGGTGAACCTTAAGGAAGGTATCTATACGGATTATTCGACACTCTATAAAACGGATAAGCCAACGGATACCCGTGAACTGAATGTAAAGAAAGAGGAGGGCATTCCTGATCCCGATAACAATGACTTAACAATTAAAATCTGACTTGTAAATTAATATTATGCCACGTAATACAAACAAGAAATCAAAATTACATAATCAGTTCCGCTTGATTATGGTTTGGTTGTTAGTATTGTTGACTTCTTTATCAATCGGCCAAACCGTCATTTCATACGGTGACAGCCCTTTGCTTGAAAAACAGATACAATATGAGAAATACAGAGCGAAAATTATTCCTCATATTAAACTCAAAGATCAATACAGCTTTTCTTTTGATGTTGTTTTTGATATAAAGTGGTTTGACAAGAAAGGCAAACAAATTGATAGCCCTGACAATATTTTTGTCTACATGGTAGACAATTATAATAATCTGACCAAATATTGTAATGCTAATACAAAAAAACTCAGGGACGATAGAAAAAACGGGACTAAACTAATGTTTCCGCCATCAGTTCAGATAGAACCTAAATCACATTTTATTGTTGGCCAATTGAACGACGGGTTTGTTAAAGGAAGTTCCAAGCCCTTGAAAGTCAGGATAAAGGAGTATTATACTTCTCCGGTTACCTTAAATCTGATACTTTATTTCGGGAAATTCAAGAAGAATGAAGTCATCATTCTCAAACAGTCGGTAAAGATTAACTGGGAATTTATATTGCCCGAACCAAAGTCTGATGAAGGGCTTAGCTGCAAGGATCTTGTGAGGAAGTACTCGGGAGAGTTTAAAAGCAGTAAATCATCTGAAGTATGGAGCCGTTTCGAAAATAAGTATGATCTGAATTTAAGTAAGGAAGCTACAGTGCAGGAATGGAAAGCATTGAAAAAGTCGGTTGATGATTATAAATTGAGTCTGGAGGCTGTCAGAGGGGTACTGTCGCGGATTCAAGATACGAAAGACACCCTTTTCTGTGATGGATTAATGGTGTTGAAAGACCAGATCAGAGAGTATCTGTCGGTTGAAAAGCGGGTTGATGAATTGATTAGCAATATTGATAACAAGATAGCTTTGGCAGGGGGTGGGGCATCGCAAGGCCCTGGAGGTTTTGTCCCGTCACGCTTTTTTAAAGAAAACGCACTTACAATTGAAAGATATTATAAAGCTTTGTGGGACTATGACGATCAGATAGGCGGAAATATTGATGCGGGACAGGCAATCATTCAGGCGTATGAGGATAGTATTGCTGCAACAAAAAAGGTGCAGGATTCTATTATGGTAAGCATTGATAACACGGATAATCAGTCGTTGGCAAAGTTTTATGCGAGAATTTATGAGACATTTTATAATGATATTAATGAGTTGACAGGTAAGTATTCATTAGAGAAAGGAGTAGATCAAGGGGGAGCGGGAGTGAATGCCGGAGGCTCAAAACATGTGAAAAGAAAAAGTTACAGGTTTATTTGGATTATCATACCGATTATTGTACTGGCAATTATCTTTTTTATCCTGCGAAAGTTTTTTCCGAAGTTTGGCAGGGTGCTTATGTTTAGGAATAAATACCGGGGTATGAAAAGCAGATTTAAAAATTAATTTTTAAATAAATGAAAAGAGTAATTCTATTCTGTCTTTTTGTCTTTAGCAGTTGGATTAGCCTGGAGGCACAACTGCCCACACCCATTGCTGATGGTAAAACACAACTTGAAAATAAAAGAATAGAATTAAAGAATAAATTCTTTAAGGTTTCTCCTGTTATCGACTATTCTGTTCAGTCACCTGATAAATTAAAAATAGTTATTTCCCTTGAGTTGTTTGATACTAAAGGAAATAAAGTCGAAAATAAAAAAGACTGGCTTTTTTTGATTAATGATTTAAAAGGATTAATCTCCTTTTTTAAAGAGAAAGGATACCTGGTTGACAGGATACCTAAAATAGAAAGTCTTATTGAAAATTCTCCTTCCGTAGAAGTTTATCAGGATGGAAATAAAGTAAAAGTTGAGGATTTCGATTCCGGCTTTAACGGTTTCAGACAGGAATCGGCGCCAATCATAGCAAATGTTCAAAATATTCCCGGATCGGTCATAACACTCAAGTTTAATTTCGTACATATAGCCTCTACAGAAAAGAAGAAGAAACTCAGTGTCCCTCAATTCAGGGAGTGGAAATTCCGTTTGCCCGGGACGACAGTAGCTGACAATACACACCATGTAGATTGTAATAAACTGAAAAACACCTACTCTCAGAAACTGCAACAGATTGTTAAGGATAAGGATATTACTTATTTCGAAAGCCAGCTTTCGTTTCAGAACATTGACGTTGACCGGCTGAAAAAAGAGTTGGAAGAATTTAAGATTAACATTAGTAAGGTTGAACAATTCAGGAAAGTAATCGGTTTTAATCAGGATCTGAAAGAGTGTCCGGATGTCAGGGCACAACTGCTGGCACAGATAGATCAATACCTGCAACAAAAAGATGAGATTGCTGATATAGAAAAGAAAATAGCCAGGTCACAGGTTGATCTGTGTGCAAATTTTGAAAAAAGGTATAAACCCCGCTTGAATAAACTTAAAGCAGGGAAGAATCTGGCTTATTTTCAAAATAAGATCAAAGACCCTAAAACTGATCTCCTGACGTTTGAAACAAATTTTCAGTCATTTACAAAAAAGCAAAGAAACTTACAGGTGCTGAAAAATAAGATCGTCAACGATCCGAATTCAGTCAAATGTAAAGAGATTAAGAGTAAATTGATTCAACAGATTAAAACGGCGCAGGTTAGTGAAAAAGAAATTGAAGCCATTGAAAACTGGATAAGGAACAAAAAGGAAGAACTGGCTAAAAACAAAGAATTATTTTATGAATCTTACTATAAAAAATATAATGCAGACTTAAAATCGCTTGTCAGCAAATTTGAAGTTTACACAAAAGAGCTGGCAATGCATGAGACGGAATTGTCAGAGCATTACAGAGAAAACAATGACCGTATAGCCACTCTGTATAAGATTAATGCCTCATCTCCCAAATCAATAGATTCTTTGGAAATGGCTAAAGAATTATTGGCGATTTGCACGGAATATAACATGCAGAACCTGGATAAAGTAGACAGTATTATTCATTACCTTACTCAGTTTGAGGCCGATGCCGAATTATTATCACAAGAGTGCGAATCACAATTCACGCAAAAAGACAGAAAGCAAGGGCTTCTAAAAGCCAAGCCGTTACTGAAAGGATTTAAGGATCTGATCTCGGAAATAAGGAAGAAAAAAGATGAAATTGAGCGTCTGCATGACAGGATATTGAAAAATAACCAGAAAATAGGTGAGCTGAACAGTATATTTAATCCTGCACAGCTAATAAACAACCAGCAACTTATAAATAAGTATGATTCGCTGTTTGCCAGAAATCTCAGGAATTTAAAGCATGTGGCTGTTGAGTTCGAAGAATTAAGTGAAGATTTTAAAGAAAAACAATACGGTAAGTTTTATTTCAGCTGGGTAAAGAAAAAACTTTATAAGAGATCTAAAAACATTGAAAATAAGCTGAATTCTTACCGAAATAAACAGGATACACTCCTCGTTTCCAAGTCTATTGATTTTAAAAAGAATAATGTAAATGTTTATATTGACGATATTTACAACTTCAATCAAACAGAAGCCAATTTAAGGCCCCGTGTTGAATATCTGATTAACGAAATAGATGATTCCGTTTCAAGGAAGTTCCCGTATTTCTACCTCATTGCTGGAGTTATAGTTTTAATCATCCTGATTTTCGGGGCTAAGGTTTACATCAATGCCTTGCGGATCAAAAAACAGAAAGAGGAAAAACAGAAAGAATATGAAGCATCTCCGGAGAAAAAAATAACTCTCAGTGAATCTGTGGAAAACAATGTTGATAAAGGTAAAGGGCTTGACGAGGTGCGTAAAAAAGCCGGGACCGATTACCTCGAAATAGATCTTAACTACGAATGGGACGACAGCGCTGTCCGTAAAGTTTATTTCAAACGGGATTGTATCATCAAAACATACCGTTTCTTTGAAGATTCTCTGAGGTTAACCGATGCGGATAAAACAGCTTTTGAAACAGGAGGATTCCTGATTGGTAGGTGGGATTACAATCCGGAAGATAACGGTAAATATGATGTTTCCCTTGAAGAATTTATAGAACCCGGTGACGATGCCAAATTTTCAAACTACCAGTTGAATTTCGGAGCGAAAATTGGCATCAAACTGCAAAAGGCTTTGGAAAATATCAAACAAAAAACAGGGGAAGACTACCTGATGACAGCATGGTTCCATAGCCATCCGGGTTTGAAAATATTCTTATCAGATTTTGATTTGAGTGTTCAGGATGGTTTCTCAAACGGAAAGGAAACGCTGAAGATGATTGCACTGGTTTTGGATCCGTATACGAAAAACTGGGATACAGGTATCTTTACATATACCTCCGACGGTAGTAAAATGAACAATGCTAACGAATCTAAAAGATTCTTTAGTCTGGACGGTATGTATAAGTGGGCCTTAAAGCAACCGGAAGTGAAGCAAGTTAATCTTGAAAATTATTTTTCCGTTGATCTTCACAAATTTTATAGTGACACGGTTTGTGATCAACTGTATTTTGATAACGCTTTCATACTGGAGATGAAAAGATTTCTTGAAGACAATAGCAACTCATCCGAAGCCATTGCTCCGCTTAAATACCTGGAGGGAAGGATCTTCCGGAAAGATTCAGGCAGCTGGGATATTTTCCTCAAGAAACTTACGGATTCTGATAACAGCGGTGTCCTGATGGAGGACAGAGTGCGCGGTGTCTTGAAAATAGATCATGCGTTTTCTGCAGAAAGCACAGTGAGCAGTATAAAGAATGAAGATCTGTTAGTCGCCTTGATTTATGACAGTCGGGAAGAACGGATTATTATAGTGCCACGCAATAAAGAAAAGATCTTTAACAAACCCGTTATGGAAGCTTTTGTTACTTTAAATGAATTGATCGAGTGGACACGAAAACGAAAATAATTGGTTAAAAAAAAGAATAGCTAATCGCGATAAGATTAATATTTCTAAGAGATAATGGATACACAAAAAAATAATATCGGAAAGATTTTTAACAAGCTAAAAAACAGTTGGTTTGCACTGTTGATCATATGGTTGTTTTTACCGGATATGATGAATGCTCAACTCAATGACACAGTCTATATTGAGATGCTGAAGTTTCCGGTGATTAATCATAAGAAAGATGTGTCGGAATTGAGTGATACGATGACGTTAAGATTCAATCTGGTTAAAAACTGGGGAACGGAATATGCCAGAAAAGGGTTTTATCTTAATGAAAGCGACTCGATTGACGTAAAAGCAACGGAATATGTCAACAACGAAAAGGATATTTTACCGATAACTTATATTCCGGGCAGTTTGAAAAAACTGAGCTCTGATACGTCAGGGAATTCTATTCCGTCTGATATTACGATTTCTTTGTTGGTAGACTATAGTGGTTCCATAAGCGATGCAGAGTTTAAAAGAATTAATGAAGCCATTCGTTCTTTTGTCGAAAAAGTACCGGAAGGCTGCTTGTATTACTCATGGTTTAGCAGTGATATATCGGAGAGTAAGTTGTTAACTAAAGATAACTTTGAAGAAGTGACCAGGCGTGCATCAAAAGGCCATACGGCACTATACAATGCTATTTATACAAAATTACTGGAGTTTGACAGCACAGCTCAAATCCCTAACCTGGAGAAGGAACTGCAGTACAAAAGAAACATGGATATTGCCCGGAGAAATAGTAAGAATAACTATTTGATTGTGTTAACGGATGGCGTTAATGATGTAGATAAGATTGGCAAATATCTGGATGAGGACTGGGAAAATATAAACTCGTCCAAACTCCTTAAAGCATTACAGAAATATAGTAACAAGGTTAAGGTATTTGCCTTGGGGTTTGGTGAGAACAGTGATAATTTTGATGAAGATGATTTAAAGCGGATATGTGAGGCAAGCGGTAATCCGGGTGGGTATTTTCTGGTAAAACCTGAGAGCATTCTGCAATATTTCAAAGTAGATCTGGCTGATAAATTCTCAGAATTTTATGAAATAAAACTTCAAAATCAGCCTGGAAAAACATATCAGGGTAATCGGCGAAGGCTGGAGATCCTTATAAAAAGTAACAATCCGGAGGTGTCGGTTGCCAAAGGTTCGGTTGAGTATAGTCTTGGCGCTCCTACAAATCAGTTTGTTGTGGGTAAACAATCCATTTGGAGGACAATAACAACCGGTATTTTTGTAGGACTCATTTTATTCCTGGTCGTTGTGATCATCATGCAACTGATCATACCGCTGATGAAGAATAAGATTTTCAACATCCGTTATGCGAAAAAGTATAAGCCGGCCAAAAATGAGTTACTCAGGGAATGTCCCTATTGTGGTGATCCTCTCAATCCGGGAGACATCGTCATTGCAAAATGTGAGCATATAGTCCATAAGGTTTGTTGGAATGATTTCGGGCATGTGTGCCCCGAATATGGACAGAACTGTAATAAAGGAAAACAGGATTACTTCGATATTACGGACCCGTTCTCGAAGAAAAACAGAAAGTATTATGTAAAATGGGTATTATTTGGCATGGTCGGAGGTTTTCTCTCCTGGTTCCCTTACCTGTTGTTAAAAGACTGGGATTTTCTGTTTGATTTTGCAAGAAAAATTACAGAAACATTCAGGCCTGATCTGGCTAATATGAATAGTCTTAATCTGTTCAGTGCCAAAATATCATCGCTTATATTGATAGGCTCAACAATGGGATTCTTCCTGACTTTTTTCTTTACATTCATAGAAGATTACCGTCGGAAGAGTATGAAAGTGGTTGGAAGTATTCTGCTTAGAAGTTTAGTTGGGGCCATATTGGGCTTCCTGTCGTTTCTGATAGGAGGTATTATTCTGGTTTGGCTTAACCAACCATATACGAGCTTTGCTTCTGACTGGATTCCGTGGATATTATTCGGTGCGAGTATCGGAATAACATTATCTGTAAAAACCACTATTGTCTGGAAACACGGTTTGCTGGGCGGGATAATATCAATCGTATTTTGTTTCTTCATTTTATATCTGATGGCAGGAGATATCGATTACAGCGCCCTTTTAATCTCGTTTATGTTGTTTGGCGGTGGCTTAGGTATTTCTATTGCTACGGTGCATTCCAGAGCAGAGAATTATTATCTGAAGATTACCCAGGGTAAAAAGAATGAAGAAACCATTCCGATACATAAATGGATGAGCTATCAGGGTGGACATAATGAAGTGTATATCGGCAGAGCCTTCTCCTGTGAAATCCAGATGAACTGGGAATCGAAAAATCCGGATATTGCCGAAAAACATGCTAAATTATACCTGAACAGTAACAATATACCGGTTATTGTATCTCTTGTAAGTGGCATGACAACTGTTTACAACGACCGGTTTGAGATGAACACATCTAAGGAATATGAATTATACAATGGTATCATTTTTAAAATAGGTAATACGGTATTCCAGTATTTTGAAAAGGAAAAATAAAGCTAATACTAAAGAAACTAATATAACGGTAACATGAAAAATCCAGTCTTTTTAATAAGTATTGTCGTATTGTTCTTGTACACCTCAAACTTTTATGGTACTGAGGTGCCTGAAGGCGGTAAAAAGTTGAATTCAAAGACGGAACAAGCGAACAAACAAAATCAGACCTCAGAAAATACAGGGGTGGTTATTCCGGTACCTTCCGGGAAAACTGTCAGTTATCCGGCCATGGGACTTTTGTTTAATATAGCTCCTGACTTTTCTCAGATTCATAACAAGGATATTTACGATGATGACCAGTGGAATAAAAATGGGAAGTTCGGATTTAATGTGGAGTTCGGTTATTTTACCAAACTCAGCAGGATAGTTAGCGTAGGTGTAGGTGTTGGATACAGCTCTTTCAGTTCTGACGTTTCCGTAGATTCTTCAGTCCGGCAATATCCGGTAATTCAGGATCATGACGGGCATAATGTTATTTTTAATGTAAAAACCGATGAGCTTAATGAACAATTGAGTGTCGGCTATTTTGATATACCTGTTTACCTAGAATTCGGTAATCCGAATATTGATCAGATTGGCTTTTATGGGAGGGTCGGATTAAAAATGTCTTTCCCTGTTACCAACAACCTGACGGGAGAAGGAACTTACACAACCTGGGGCTATTATCCCGATTGTCCGGTCGAATTATGGAACATACCCGAATTGGGTTTCTATACAGACAAACCAATATATGGTGACGAAGTAGAAGTAGATCTGGCTCCTGTTACTTTCAGCCTTTTGCTGTCGGGGGGGATTACAGTACCGATATCTAATTATTTGATTTTTAAGATCGGAGCCAACATTAATTACGGTATCTCAGAAATATCAAATACCAAAGCGGAAGATAATGCAGAGATGGATATTCCTGGTAATTACAGCAAACTTTTATTTAATTCATCCAAAACAGGTGTAAGGTCTTACGGTGTCGAGATAGGACTTATTTATAACCTGCGTTTATATTGATACGAATGCTTTTATGAAGGATATTATTAACATAAAATATTGGGGAGATGAGGTCTTTCCTCTACTTTCCTGGTTTGATGCGGAGAAAGTAAAAAATGCCAAAGTAATGGTAGTGGGAGCCGGAGCTTTGGGAAATGAAGTACTTAAAAATCTTGCACTATTTGGCATAGGAACAATAGTCATCATTGATTTTGATCATATTGAAAAAAGTAACCTGTGCCGTTCTGTTCTGTTCAGGATGGAAGATGCGGAGAACAGCAGGTCGAAAGCAGAAACGGCAGCAAGAAGAATAAAAGAAATTAACTCTACAATAAATGTAAAATATATCAACGGTGATATCGGCTCTGAGGTGGGCTTGGGGTTGATCAGGGAAATGGATGTAGTTATCGGATGCCTGGATAACCGATTAGCCCGTTATCTGATCAATCGCCAGTGTTTCAGGGTGGACAGGCCTTGGATTGACGGGGGGATTGAGAATCTGGAAGGGAACGTCCGGATTTTCAAACAAGGAGTTAATTGCTATGAATGTAGCTTATCCGATACAGAAATAGAACAACTTCAATTTAGAACAGGTTGCCCGGATATTGCCAAGTTTAACGTAGTCCAGGGACGTGTGGCCACAACACCCATCAGCGCCTCCATTGTTGGGGCAATCCAAACCCAGGAAGCACTGAAAATTATCCATGATTATACAGATCAGACAGAATCTCCGGCTGTTAAAACATTGGTAGGCAGAATGTTTAAATACGATGGGATGACGTTGTCAACGGGTAACTATAAAATGCAATATTACGAAGACGATTGTCTGAGCCATGAAATGTGGCTGCCGGTTATTGAGGCAAAAAACCTGAATGCTAACATGAAGGTTTCAGAGGCCCTCAAAGAACTGGCACGTATCCTGAAAACCGATGAGTTCAGCATTAATCTGATGAATAATAGGTTTGTTTATCAGTTGGTTCCAGAGTTCTCAGAAAAAGAAATTGATGTGATGCTTCCTGAGTCTAAGGTAGCTGCCTATATTGAAGAACATGATGTAAAGCAAAATCCTCTGGAAAGGGTCTTTCAGAATTATTATGAAGAAATAGACAAAGACTTTCCGTTTCAGGATATGACCCTGCAGGAAATAGGAATTCCGGCTTTTGATATCCTTAAAATATCAACTCCCGATTCAGTGAAATATGTTGAATTGACCGGTGACAAAAAGGATTGGGTATAAGTTCCTGTTTTTTTGGAATAATATGCCGGTAATCTTAAACTACATCATCTGACTAACAATTTTTATTTTATTTTTGAGGGCAACCTTATCCGTAATTTAATATTAATTGACAGAGTTATTCGGGCAGCGCAACCTGTCTGTTTTCGGAGTTGTTCTCATAAAGGCATATCAGGGTTGTACAAACAGAGGGGACGGAACTGGTGTTTCGCCTGGTCTTCAAAACCAGTAGCAGACGGATAAAACCGGCTGTGGCAGGTTCGATTCCTGCCCCCTCTGCAAATAGAGAAATTATCAGAAAAACCTCACTTTGGAAGAATTTAAAAACATACCCGGTGTTGATGTTTTGCTAAACCATGCAGAGATCAAAGAATTGATAAACCATTCGGATGTAAATCTGGTTAAATATGCGATCAGGCAGGTGTTACAAGATGTAAAAGAGGATGCCGGAAAAGGAAAACCGGTTCCGGAAAGGGAAGTTTTGGTGTCAAAGATCGTCAATCGGTTTTACATAATCAGTAAACGTCACCTTCGAAAAGTGATTAATGCCACGGGTGTGATCATCCATACAAATTTGGGTCGGGCTCCATACGGCAGTGTTATGCTGCAGGATGCTTTTGAGGCTCTTAACGGGTATAATAACCTGGAATTTGATCTGGACAAAGCCACACGGGGATCGCGCAATGCTCATGCTTCTGACCTGCTTAAATATCTGACGAATGCCGAAGATGTGTTGGTGGTCAACAACAATGCTGCTGCTGTTGTCCTTATCCTTCGTACACTTGCCCGTGACAGGGAAGTGATTATCTCAAGAGGGGAACTGATCGAAATAGGAGGGTCATTCCGTATGCCTGATATCATTGCTACTTCGGGATGTAAGATGGTGGAAGTGGGAACGACCAACAAAACCAAAGTGCAGGACTATGAGCAAGCCATCACAAAAAATACAGGTGTACTTTTCAAAGCCCATAAATCAAATTACTCCATTGAGGGTTTTACACACGAAGCTAAACTGAAAGAATTAGTGGCGTTGGGGAAAAAGTACCGACTTCCTGTGGTTTATGATATGGGGTCGGGTTTGCTGAATAATGATGTTGTAAAGCATCTGAAAGGAGAACCTAGTGTCAGGCAGACATTGAACACCGGAGTGGATTTGGTCTCCTTTAGTGGCGATAAGTTGCTTGGAGGGCCGCAGGCAGGGATTATTGCCGGGAAAAAAGAACTGGTGCAAAAATTGAAGAAAGAGCCTCTGCTGAGAGCTTTAAGGGTAGATAAACTCACCCTCTCTTTCCTGGAAACCTCGCTGAAATACTTCCTGAACGAGGAAGAATTGTACAAAAAAAACTTGTTTTATGCTACCCTTAATCAATCTCCGGAACAGCTTAAAGAAAAAGCCTTAGCTTTCAATAAGATTTTGAAAGAGCATGGTGTTGAGTCGGAGATCAGTGAAAGTAGCGGGCAGTTTGGTGGCGGATCATTACCTGGACAGAAAATTGCCAGCTATATGGTCAGATTGATTATTGAAGGGGATTCTGCCAGAAAGAGATCAGCGTTTGCCGAAAAACTGTATCTGAAACTCCTGAAGCAGGAAATTCCTGTTTTGGGCATTTTAAGAAAAGGAGATATATGTTTTGATGTGTTGACTCTGCCGGAGCATGAGCTTGAATTTGCTGCAGAAGTTGTATCCAAAGTGTTTAACATTTTAGCTAAGTCGTGATGCGTCATATCATCATAGGTACAGCTGGTCATGTGGATCATGGTAAAACGGCTCTGATCAAAGCGCTTACGGACATTGACTGCGATACTCATAAAGAGGAAAAAGAGCGTGGAATAACCATAAATCTTGGTTTTGCCCATATTGACCTTCCAACGGGTGATTCTCTCGGAATAATTGATGTGCCGGGGCATAAGGATTTTGTCAAAACCATGATATCCGGTGCCTTTGGTATGGATATGTTTTTGCTCGTCATAGCTGCCGACAGCGGGATTATGCCTCAGACAAAGGAGCATTTGCAGATCATTGAATTACTCGGTGTTAAAAAAGGCATTGTCGTTCTGACCAAAAAAGATCTGGTGGATGAAGAGATGCTGGAGCTGGCACAACTTGAGGTGGAAGACTATCTTGATAAAACATCCCTGAAAGGAACTCCTGTTCTCCCTGTGTCTTCTGTTACAGGTGACGGTATTCAGGAGTTGGTAGCAAAAATTGTTGATCTGATCCCGCAAATAGAAGAAAAAAGTAAAAACAGCCTTTTCCGCATGTTTATTGACCGTGTTTTTGATGTGAAGGGAGTGGGGTATATTGTTACGGGTTCCGTTCTCGGCGGGAAACTCAGAACGGGTGATAATGTATACCTGCTGCCCGGAAAGACAAAACCCTTAAAAGTAAAGCAAATCCAACGCCATGGTACGCCGGTGGATAGTGTTGAAGGAGGTGACAGAGCAGCCGTGAACCTGGCCGGATTTAAAATGGAAGATTATCACCGGGGGATGGTTCTGTCGGAAAAGATTATAGAACCTGTGACCATGATAGATGCCGTCCTTGAATTGTTTAATCATAGCAGGGAAATAGGTGTCTGGACACAGGCTGTTTTTTATGCCGGAACTTTTGAAACTATTGCCAGAATTCATCTGCTGGATAAAGACGTGCTGAAAGAAGGGGAGAAGGGAATTGTTCAGATACATTTGGAAGAACCGGCAATTTTGATGAATAAAGACCGGTTTATATTACGGAACTCTGCTAACGATCTGACCCTGGGTGGTGGAACAATTATAGACGTGCAACCTTTGCATCACAAGCGCCGGACACCAAAATTATTACAGTTGCTTAACGATATGGTAGATGCTGTAATAAATAGTGATAAATTATGCAACGTCATTAAACTGGAACTGAAAAAATCAAAGCAGCCTCTATCTGCAGATCAACTGGCGGAAATCCTCAGTGTTTCAGTGGAGGAGATCCTGCAGGAATGTTCCGGGCAAAATGACGATATAGTAAAAGTTTTTGAGGTGCAGGACAGGAAAATCTTGGTGAGCAAGGAAGTTTATAATCAGTTTATACAGACCATTCTGGAAGAACTTCAACAATATCATCAACGATACTTTCTGCTGGAAGAGGGGCTGGAAGCGGCCGGATTTTACGGAAAGTTCGGTAAAGTTGATGAAGTGGGAAAACTTTTCATCCAGGCTTTGCTGAATACATTGGAAAAACAGGGGGAACTCAGAAAAGCGGGAAAAACATATGTGCTTAGTGAGCATCGTGTGCATCTGGATGACAAATCCATGCAGCAATTAAGCTGGCTGGAAAAGCTGATAAAAAGTTACGACAAGCAAACGCCTTTGATGAAAGAAGTTGAGGCAGAGGCTTTGTCAAAAAAGATCAACAAGGAACATCTGAAAATGCTGCTTAAATATCTTGTGAAAGAAGGTAAACTTCGCGTTACGGAGAGAGAGTACATCCACAGCGATATTGTGGAAGAGGTAAAGATAAAACTGCTGCCTGTACTTGCTGAGCGTGAACGGGGCATTAATGAAAAAGAATTCCGTCTGTTGTTCGACAGTACTAAAAACTTTGTCAAGACCATGATCAGGATACTGGTGGATGAGGGTCTGATTACGAGATCAGAGTTTTATATTCATATCACGGACAAAGGAAAAGATCAAAAGCCTGTCTCTTTAAAATAAAAAACCCCCTCTCTACACTCGAAAGGGGTTTTTTTAAGGCTTAAACGGTTTATCTTATAATCAAACGTTTACTTGTTGTTTTATCATCTGATGTTTTGATGATGACTGAATAAACGCCTGCGACATATTTTGCCGTATTTAAACGGTAACTGTAATTGTTCACCGAAATATTCGTCAATAACCTTCCGGTGTAACTGTAAACTTTTAAAGAGGAAATCTCCGTTTTAGAAGTAACAGTAACAAAATCATTAGCCGGATTAGGATAAATTTTCACATCGCCCTGATTTGTTTCATCAATACCCGTGCATTCATCAACTGTTAATGTTTGTTCATCTGAATTCTCACATCCGTCCTCAGATGTGTATGTGTAAGTAATGACGTGATCACCGATGCCGGCTTCTTCCGGATCGAAAATACCATCCGTAACGCCGTCGCCACTGTAAACTCCACCTTCTGGTGTTCCGCCTGTAAGTTCATAGGGTTCCCAGTAAACACAGGCAACCTCAAAAGTGTCTAACGTTACATCGGGAGATTCAAACACTTCCATAAAGTCGTCAATGGTAAGTGTGTCACTACTTTCTTCACTGGTGATGGCGAGCGTAACATCCCACAACCCGGGCGTGTTGTAAACAACCGATGGATTTTGTTCCGTCGAAGTTTCCGGATCTCCGCCTTCAAACGTCCATGTCCAGGCGGTAATTCCTTCACCGTTTGATTCATCGGTAAAACTGACCGTCGTGCCGGGGCATACGTCCGAATCATCTACAGAAAATGCGGCAGTGATACCATTACATGATGCTTGTTCAATACCATTCGATTCAAAATAATTGACAAATGTCTGTGTATTATTGATCGGCCACATATCCTGCTCCACGATATCGTGATTGGGGGCGATCAGAATGTAAGTAGGGAATGCCTGAATGTGATAAGCACTCGTAATGGAACTTCCAGCACCGTTTTGGTTACTGATAGTTGGGAATTCAATGCTGTATTGGTTGTCAAATGACTGACATACCGCATCGTTTTCATAAGGATTTACACTCAGGATAAAAAGGTCTGCTGTGTTGCAGCCAAAAAGGTCGTAAGCCTCGCTTATATAGGGAGCGGTGCTGTTACACGCGCTTCATGTGGAATAGAAGAAGTCAATACAAACGTACTGGCCTCCGTCCAGAATGGAAAACAGGTTGATCTCATTACCGTTAATGTCAGTGGCCGTGAAATCAACGGCAACTGTCAGGTTGGTTTGAGAAAAACCCAGCATTGTTGCGAACAACAATCCAAGAAAAAGGGTTAATTTTTTCATGTTGTTTTAGTTTAATGATTGATTTATTGATTCTTGTCTGTTGTCAAAAATAATAAAATTCTTTAGCTGTATAAATATTATACACCAATTCTTCTACATAGACAACCGTAGAATAGTAAAACGTTGTCTGATAATGCGGAGGAAATAGTTTCTTTGTACTTTGTCACGATTGTTGAAAAAAAGTAAAGTTTTCAATAAATGATAAACGATTTCAATGACGAATAATTTGTAATTTTCCCGATTGGAAGTTTAATTATGATAATACCGGAAGATATTTGTACAGAGTTTGGCCTTGATAAGCAGAAAATTGTTTCTGTGCAATCTTTTGGGTCAGGGCATATTCACGACACTTTCAGGGTAAAGATGCATGAAGGGGGAGATTATATCCTTCAGAAAATAAACAATAAAATCTTTCCTGACATTTCGCTGATGCAGCTTAATATTGAAAAGGTTATAAGGCACCTGAAAAAAAGCAACAGAGCAGGAGAGAGGGAGCTTGAAATGTTATCCTCAGGAGATGGACGGTCTTATTTCAGGGATGAGGATGGGTTGTATTGGAGAATGTTTGTATTTATTCCGGGAACGAAAACATATGACAGGATAAGTTCTCCCGAAATAGCCTTTGAAGCAGGATCGGCTTTCGGCAATTTTCAACAGTTGTTGCATGACTTCGACCCCGTATCTCTGGCGGAAACACTACCGCGTTTTCATGATATTTATTACCGGCTGGAGCTTTTTGAAGAAGCAGTCCGGAATGATTCTGAGAAAAGAGTTTCGGAAATCTCCGGTGAAATTAATTTTGTGCGTTCAAAATCCGAAAAAATGCACCGGATTCTTGACATGGGCCAAAAGGGGGAAATCCCTTTGCGTGTTACGCATAACGACACTAAGATCAATAATGTGCTTTTTGATGAATACGACAAGGCTGTGTGTGTAATTGATCTGGATACAGTAATGCCTGGATACATTCATTATGACTTTGGTGATGCTATCCGGACGGGTGCAGCCTCTGCAGATGAGGATGAAAAAGATATTTCAAAGATGTTCATTGATTTGAAACTGTTTGAAGCTTATACTCAAGGTTTTCTCGGAGAAGTTCATAATACGTTGTGTCAAGCCGAAAAAGAAACACTGGCTTTTGCACCTCAGCTTATGACTTTTATCATCGGTTTGCGTTTTTTAACGGATTATATCAACGGAGATGTTTATTTCAAAACAAAAACCCGGGATCATAATCTGGTTCGTTGGAAAGCACAAAAAAAATTGTTGTTAAGCATGGAAGAGCATGAGGAGGAAATGTTTGCCATTTTAATGGATATTGAAAGAAATCTGGCATAATACGTTAATGCTCAAAACAGATTTGGAATCACTTGTCCTTTTGGGAAATAATCGGCCATCTAAAAATCAAGTATTTAATTTGTATTGATGTTTCAGGTTTACATGTGTTTCCTGGAAGGCGAATAAACTACCTGAAATGCGGGTGTTTGAAGACAGAATAACAGGAACAAGAAGTGTAAAAAAAAGAAAGGCTTCAGGGCAGATGGATCTGAAATGATTCCTGCTACATCCTGTTATTCAGGGCTTAGAAAGTTTTAAGTTTAGCCGGAGAATATTAATATTCTGGTTGAAATTTGCATTTTGTCAAAAAATTATTATCTTTGGAGTGTTCTTGCAAAGTGAACTGGTTATTTGAATAATTAGTCCATAAGAAAGAAATATGAAAAACAGCAAAACGAGAAATCAAATCATTTCAGGTCATTACTATTGGATGAGTTATTTGCTATAGCTTGTCTTTAATGTATTATCAGGCCTTCCGTATTTATTTCCCGATGCTTGTTTTTCATCGCTAGAAACAGTGGTAATTTAGGGTATTTATGAACCCAAACGCTACAACAAGATGAAAATATAAACCCCAAGCTGTCTCAAAAAAGGGTTTGCTTGTTGTAATTTTTCAGTGCCGGGAGGTTTATTTCAAAAGCTCTTCCGGCGCTTTTTTATATTGAAGAGATTATCCAAAACTGTTATTAGACTGATATCTTAAAAAGAAAATTTAGCATTCCGTAAATGTAAAATGTTTTCATTCGGGAGGGGGCTGTTTTTTGCCAATTTGTGCATTTGACTTTATTTCGTTCCCGCTATGATAAATTCGATTCTTTTCGGATGCGCTGTGAAATACTGGAGAAGGGACAGAAAGTGTTTGATTAACCAGGGAAGAGAAACAAGGAGAAGTTTACAATTTAACGGATAATTGCATCGTAATATTCAAAGGTGTTCCAATATCTCCCGGACGCCCCATGTATTCCGTGTTAAAAAGATTTTTAACAATCAGGGAAAGCTTGGTGAATTTATTAAAAGAATAAGATGTCCTGAGATCAAAGATGATATGGCCCGTGTTGTTTTTCTGTCTGTATTCTTTCAGTCCCGGGAAAATGTATATGTTACCCAGTAACGGTTCTTCAAAGGCTTCGTCAATACGCTCCATAAAACTTTGATAAACGGTAGTCAGGCCGATGCTGAAATGATTGATCTGAAGGTCTATGTCTGCCTTGAAAGAATGATGATATCTGTATTTAAGAATATTGTTCTCCAATGTGTCTGAGCTCAGGTCAACCGGGTTCATGTAAGTGTAACCGGCAAAGAGATTAAGCGGCAGGTGTCCTACTTTTCCGGAGCCTGAAATACCGATGTCTATCCCGTTGATGCGGGCTTTACCGATATTTTGCGACTTGAAGCCGACATCGTCCAGGGATGGAAATTCGACCGTGTCAGGAGGGTAAACACCAAAAGTGAATTCGATCATATTATCGTATTCGGTCCAGTATCCCGCTATATCCACAAACCCTGACCAATTGCGGATGGTAAATCCCTGTTTGATACCAATCTCACTGCTCCATCCTGTTTCAGATTCCAAATCGGGGTTAGGAAATATTTTCAGATAACCGAGGCTTGTAGCCGTATATTTCTCGGCGATTGTAGGAAAGCGGTAGCCCTGTCCGAAAGAAGCTCTGAGAAAAGTAGATTTGGCCGCCTGGTAATTCAGCCCAGCCCGCACTACGGTGCCAGACTCGTTTTCGGCATGATCCAGTGCATGGTGTTCCCACCTGATACCCAGACTGGTCGTTAACCTTTTCAGAAAACGGTAATCAAGCTGCATGTAAGCTGCTACCGTTGAGCTATTGTGATTTCCGTATAAATTGGCAATTGTTGATCCGTATTTTCCTACCAGACCGGCAATCAGGTTAAGATTGAATTTGAATTTTTTCTGAAACTGGTATTCTCCGTAATAAGAACTTGAGGCATTATTTTTGTCGGGGTCGTCGTTAAAATTATTGGTTACATCGTAATAACGGCTGACCAGGCTGTGTTTGTTGTGATGTCCGTCGTAATAGGTTACCCAGGGATCCACATTGAAACGATGTCCGTAAGTGGGGGAAGTGCTTTCAGGATTTTGGATAAAAGCCCCCGAATCGGCATCCATCCAAATGAGAAAATCGGAATTGTCCTGCCATTGCAAATTGGTATTTAACCCATAAGAAAAGCCATTGATTTTTTTCGGTCTGTGCCTGAATTTAGCGTTGACCCTTACCTGCTGATCATAGTTCTCTGTTCGGTACCCGCTGTTGCTGAGCGCATTGGCGCCAATCACAAGGTCAATATCTTTGATTTTTCTCGAATGCATAAAAGAGAACCCGCCGAACAAAGGGTTCGTATCCCACCACCAGACAGTTTCTTTCCGTTTCGGTCTGGCTACAATGCCTGAATACAATGTGGCAGTTGTCATGGGCTCTAGGTCGGGATAGGCAGTGCGGATGTTGATTACACCGTTTAAAGCAGAGGAGCCGTATAAAGCCGAAGAAGCCCCTTTAAGCACTTCCACCTGGGCAATATTTTCCACGGGGAGAGAGTTCCATTTGACTTCATCCGTACCTTCGGTCAGCATAGGCAGGTCATCCACCAATACCATCACCCGGCTTCCGGCACCGTAACTGTATCCGCTTCCACCTCTGATGCTGGCCTGTCCGTCCAGAATATCCAGTCCCGGTATGTAGTTCAGTGTTTTTTCCAGCGTCATCGTGTTGATGTTGTGTATGAACGCAGGTTTCATCACTTCGATGGAAACCGTAACATCCGAGATTCGTTGTTCGTATCTTCCGGCGGATACAACGGCCATGTCCAGCATAACCGATTTGCTTTTTAGACGGATATCTATACCCAGACTGTCATTTTCGGTCAGCTGGATAGTTATCTGTTGTGTTTTATAACCCAAAAAAGAGTAGTTGAGGACATGGGGTCCCGCCGGTAAATTAAGAGAATAATACCCATACGCATCTGTAGCCACACCTTTTGTGCTGTCGGCAACAATATTGACACCCGGAAGTTTTTCACTTGTAGCTGAGTCGGAAACATATCCGTAAACTACAGCTTGTTGGGCCTGAACAAAAGGAGTGATGAATAAGAAAAGGAAGAAAATAAAACCTATTCGTTGCACCTCAGTTTGTGTCACCTTTTTCCTCCGTTTTTAAAAGACACAGGTTTCTTTAATTTACTTTCCGGATCAGGCGTGAAACACTTTTATTCCGTAAGTTTACACGCATCAGGTAAGTGCCGTCAGGTAGTGAAGGTACTTTGATGTGATATTTGCTGCCGGCCGGTAAGGGAGCAAATTCCCTGGTCAGAATATTATTGCCGATAATAGAGTATAATTCAACTGTTACCCGATCATTGTCATCAGGAAGAGTGAATGTAATCTCGTCTCTGAACGGATTGGGCCAGATATTGATGTTCAGTTGGTTTTTCCTGTAAGTCTGAATACCATTCGGGTCCCAGGTTACCTGCATGGCAATGGAAGTGGAGTCGGTAACTCCTTCGATCTCAACAATACTTCCAAGCAACTCCACATAAACATTGAGCACGATATGCAGAGGGAATTCGCCTGTTTCGGTGCAGGTGCCTGACAAAAGGACACAGTAGTAAATCTCAGGATTGAAGATGCTGTCTTCGGCATTGGTTTGCCATGTAATGCCCGGAGGGAGGTTCCCAACGTCCATGATTTTTATATGATCTATCGGGATAACATTCCCTTCCCAGTTATATTCGGGAGGTATAATGATCGTAAACTCCTGGGTGTATTCCTGCCCGATAATTCCATTGGGTAATTCCGCCGGGCAAACTTCACCGTTGTTTTCCGGGTCGGGACAGGTGGTTTCGTCACCGGGAGTACATTGTGCCAGCACTATTCCTGTACTGAAGATAATCAATATTAATGTAGAAAAAAGGCGCGTAAATATTTTCATAATTCTCAAGTTTTAATGGTTCACCATCATCAAATATACTGAATTCTGAATAGTTGGTCAATTCAGGATAGTAATAAGTCTTAAAAAAAGTACCTGTTAGCCCACGGTTTACTGTATAGCTCCTCTGACAATTTTGGCAGCCAGTTCACGATTAAACTCAAAGGTCAGTTTCTTGTAGTTGACCAGGTCGATAATTGTGCCGATATAACACAATCCTGCCGTCAGCAGGTAAAGAATACCCATGCCGATCTGGCCGATCATGAAGCGCTGAACGCCGCCGATACCCAGCAATCCGATGATGCCGCCAATAAGGATCATATCCGGCTTTTTTCTTTCGTTGTTATACAAAATGGCAAAAGTCTGGAGTTGTTCATCACTCAGGTCTTTAGTCATCGATTCTAAAAACATAAGTTCGTTGGCTTCAACGCCCGGAATCAGTTGAATAAGTCTTGATGTCATAATTTGTTGGTTTAATAAGGTTTTTAAATAACTTGGATATGCGAGACAAAATAACCACTAATGCAAATATTCCCAGTGGATGTTGTGTCAGCGATTCTTTGATTTGCAGCTTCATCAGATAATGAAGCGAATGGCCCATGCCACAACCCGGACAATGTTCAAATCCCATGTTCTTCAGTGGACAAAGCGTGTAGTGAGTGGTTTCAGGATTAACAGCAAAAAGATATATCAATGCAGAAACCCAGAAAATCAGCTCGAAATTTGCCCATATGAATAGCAGCACCCTTTTCATTGTCGGGTAAAGTTAATGAATTTAGTTTGCTTTTCTTAAAAAGAG
>Ga0256913_10000043_pt1 | contig 48827 bp, 36 predicted proteins | sample Axial_MatmetaG_FD_185970 | JGI IMG/M metagenome (GOLD analysis project Ga0256913, IMG submission 185970) | Deep-sea worm associated microbial mat communities from Axial Seamount, Juan de Fuca Ridge, Pacific Ocean - Axial_Mat | ecosystem: Environmental > Aquatic > Marine > Oceanic > Microbial... | reverse complement strand
TGCGGATGCCATGGCTGTTTTAACATTTACCATTCAGGGAATGCCACTTGTGTATAGTGGTCAGGAAGCAGGATTAAATAAAAGATTATTATTTTTTGATAAAGATCAAATAGACTGGTCAAATTTGTCAAAATCAAAATTTTATCACAAACTGCTGGATCTTCATCATCGAAATGTTGCTTTATGGAACGGCAAATACGGAGTGAAAGCTGTTAAATTGAAAACCGATAATAATAATGTTTATGTTTTTATCCGGAAAAAAGATGGTGCTCAGGTAATTGTTTTCTTAAATCTCTCTCCTGAAAAACAAAGATTCAATATCATAGGTGAAACGCTTACCGATTATCATTTTGTTAATATCTTCACCGGTAAAGATAAAAAACTGAGTGAATGGACAAAAGGAGTTCAAGAAATGAAACCTTGGGAATATTTGGTATTGGAAAAATAATTATTAAAATCAATGCAAATGAAACATACAAAACCACGTCTTAGCTTTTGGCAAATATGGAATATGAGTTTCGGATTTTTAGGTATCCAATTCGGATTTGCTCTTCAAAATGCTAATGTAAGCCGGATATTTCAAACCCTTGGTGCTGAAATAGGAAATTTATCTATTTTATGGGTTGCCGCTCCTGTTACAGGACTTATAATACAGCCTATAATAGGTCATTACAGCGACAAGACCTGGAATCGTTTTGGTAGAAGAAGACCGTATTTTATGGTCGGTGCCATTTTGGCTTCCATAGCTTTGATCGTAATGCCGAATTCTCCTGCATTATGGTTTGCTGCCGGGATGTTATGGATCATGGATGCTTCTATTAATATTTCAATGGAACCTTTTAGGGCTTTTGTAGGCGATATGCTTCCTTCCGAACAAAGAACCAAAGGATTTGCCATGCAGAGCTTTTTTATAGGAACCGGAGCTGTAGTAGCTAGTATGTTGCCTTGGATTATGACCAATTGGTTGGGTGTTGATAATACAGCCCCGGAAGGAATTATTCCCGATTCGGTAAAATGGTCATTTTATATCGGCGGAATTGTATATTTTGTCGCTGTGATGTGGACGGTTTTTTCTACTAAAGAATATTCACCGGAAGAGTTGGCATCTTTTGAAAAAAAGGACAATCAAATTACTGATACTGAAATAAATGATAATATAATTCTAACGGATTTTGCTGCAAAAGGTAAAAAACAATTAACAAATGGTCTTTTATGGCTGATAGCAGGCATAGTTTTAACCTATTGGTTTTACAGTAAGGAATTGCATAAAGATCTTTATGTTCTTTCATTTGGATTTGCAGTTTTAGGTATATTGATGATTATATCCGGAATGTTGCAATTGAAAAAAAACAACCATAACGCTCTGGTTGAAATCATGAATGATATGTTCGGTATGCCAAAAACGATGCTTCAATTGGCTTTTGTACAGTTTTTTTCCTGGTTTGCCCTATTTGCAATGTGGATATATACAACACCTGCAGTTACACAATACGTCTTCAATACTACGGATACGACGTCACAAGTTTATAATGACGGTGCTGATTGGGTTTCCATATTATTTGCAGTTTACAATGGCGTTGCTGCGATTGCAGCATGGTTACTCACTCCAATGGCAAAGGCAACAAACAGAAAAACAACACACTCCATATCATTGATATTGGGTGGACTCGGTTTGTTTTCCATATATTTTATCCATGATCAATATCTTTTATTGATTTCTATGATTGGTGTGGGTTTTGCCTGGGCTAGTATATTATCCATACCTTATGCTATTCTGACAAATGCATTACCTCACAATAAAATGGGAATTTATATGGGGATTTTCAATTATTTTATAGTGCTTCCCCAAATTGTAGCAGCAGCTATTTTAGGGTTTTTTCTCGAAAGTTTCTTCAAAAGTGAAGCGATTTACGCTCTTATCATCGGAGGAATATCAATGATAATTGCCGCTGTTCTAGTACTTTTTGTTAAAGATAAAGAATAATCGTTTCAGAAATAATAGCGTACTGAATACTTTTTATAAATAAACGTCTTTTACTATAAATTAATATAGTATTTTATTACTAATTTGGAAGAAGCAATCATTAAACACCCCCAATCAATTTTCCAACTTTTCAAATAAGATATTTATTTCTTTTTGATCAGATGGACTTTCTATAGTATTATAAAACTTTATATTTTCAAAAATTCTTATCTATAATTTGAATATTATTTATGACAATTTCATTATTTATTCACAGCTAATTTTTTATAAATAGATTTACCATTCTCAAATTTGACCTCAATTATATACAATCCGGAATTAAACACACCGGTATCAATATGATACAATCTTTTATTTTTTCCGGTATTTATATTTATTTTATTTTTTCCGGAAATATCATAAATGTTAATTTCAGTAAGAATACTATTTGTTTCTCCTATTTCCACGATAAAATCATTATAAGCAGGATTAGGATATATATGAATTTTATTATATATCAGATCTTCACTTATAGTTTTATCGGATATACACAATGTTGTATCTCTGCTACATCCTGTCAATGTATCCAATACCGTCAATGTATAACAACCGGCATTATTCAAACTATCCAAATCCTCGGTATCAGCCGTAAAATCTCCCGGACCTGACCAGGAAAATGTATAATTTCCATTATCATTAGTACTAACGGCAATATATCCCGGAGGATCTATTCTAACATCTCTTGTACTATCAACGGTAATAATAATTTCATCCGGTTGTGTAATACCAAAAGTATCGGTAACCGAACAATTTTTAGTATCCGTAATAGTTACGGAATAAGTTCCCTGACATAAATTATTAATACCGGATTCCGTTGTGCCGTCACTCCAAGAATAAGTAAACGGAGATACTCCGTTGATTATACTATCAATAGAAATGGAACCATCGCACTGTCCGAAGCAAGAAACATTACTTGTTTGAGAAATAATATTGATTTCCGGACAAATAAATTCTGCTACCGTTATCGAATCGGTAGTATTACAATTATTGGCATCTGTAACGGTAATATGATAAGTACCCGGGGACAAATTTGAAATATTAGGTGTATTCATTCCATTACTCCAATTATATACATAAGGTGATGTACCTCCGCTTGCAACAACAGAAGCTGTTCCGTCATTAGCATTATTTGCTGTTTCATCGGTAGAATTGGTTACAATTTGTAAAATCTCAGGTTGTGATATTTCATAATTTCCCGTTGTGTTGCAATTATTGGCATCTGTAACGGTGACACTATAATTTCCGGCGCATAATCCGGTTATTAAAGAATCAGTAGAACCATTGCTCCATTCATAAATATAAGGATATTTTCCATTAACCACATTATCAATAGCCAATAATCCATCGCAAAGACCGTAACAACTAACATTGTTTTGAATAATATCAATACTTAAATTTTGACAAAGAAATTGTTGTACTTCTGCAGAATCAATCCCCTGACACAATTTACTATCGGTAACCGTTACATAATACATTCCGGGAGCTAATCCCGTAATAGTTTGAGTAGTATCTCCCGTACTCCACATATATGTATATTCCGGAGATCCTCCGGTAGGATTACTGGTGGCAGTTCCGTCGTTGGCTCCTGTAGCTGATTCTGCAGTGGCAGAAGCATTGGGTACCGGACCGGTCAGAACGATTACTCTTACGGTATCTGTATCGGGACATCTGCCATCATTACTAACCGTAACGATAAAATCTGTATCAACAGGTGGATTTGCCCAAGGATTGGCAACAGTAGAGTCATCAAGATAATCAGCCGGTGTCCAACTATATATAGTACCACCTGAAGCATTTAATTGTACACTGCTTCCTTCACAAACTTCGACATCTTCTCCTGCATTAGCTACAACATATTCTGTTTCAAAACTCTCATCATAACAACCATACGCTCCACCTTCATCATTATACGGTACTATTGTCACATAAATCGTTGTACCGCAAGGAAAATCTCCAGGATCATAAGTAGTAACATCACCAACATCTTCATCATCCAAAATATCATTACCTCCCGAAGTAGTTCCTATTGATAAAAAATATCCATCAGCATAATTTACTGCATTCCACGATAAATCCTGATAAATCGGCACTCCTGTAGATCCATCTACAGGATCGATCAAGTTTGTACAATTTAAATCCGGACAATCTTTACCGTCATCAATAATATCCCAACCCATATCATCAATGAGATTGGTTCTTGCTTGTTCCCCATCACAATATTTGCTATTTCCTCCGGAAAATGAAACGTTTTGTTTTAAATTTTGCTCTTCCCATTTTATTAAAATCGAATCGTAATTAATTGTTGATAATTCCACGTTTTCAAACATTGCGGTCATATCCGTTACATTACCAACATTCCAGTCTCCCAAATCTTGATCAAAGGAACTTGCATTTTCAAACATCGAAGTCATATCGGTAACACTACTGACATCCCAGCCATCCAAATTTCTATTAAATGAACCTGCATTTTTAAACATCGAGGTCATATCTATAACATTTCCTACATCCCAAGAATTAATATATTGATCAAAAGATCCGGCATTTTCAAACATCGAGGTCATATACTCCACATTTGAAACATCCCAATCTCCCAATTCCTGATCAAAGGAATTGGCATTTTCAAACATCGAAGTCATATCAGTGACACTACTGACATCCCAATCATTCAGACTCTTATTAAACGAAGCGGCATTCATGAACATCGAATTCATGTACATTACATTACTAACATCCCAATCATTCAGATTCTCGTTAAATATACTGGCACCTTCAAACATTGAACTCATATCCGTAATATTGCTGACATCCCAGTTTTTTATATAATAGCCTGTCAAAGAAGAAGCTCCTTCAAACATATTTAACATATCTGATACCGCAGATAAATCAGGCACATCATTAGCTCCAACAACCATATTTTCACATCCGTAAAACGCATAAGCCATAGATTGCCATTCTATATTACCCCATTGATAAACACTCAGAACTTTATCTTTATCATTTGAGTTATAAAAATAAATTCTCGGAAATTCCCCAATAATTGAAATTATATATGTTTCTTCATATTCATAAGTATGTGTTGCATTTCCCGTATGATCATAAGTAATAACACCGTCTCCCCAATCAACATCATAAAAATAACCGTTTCCAACAGTTGGAATTGTAAAAGATTCGTTGTTATTATCTATTGAAATATTGAGTTTAAATGCTGAAGCATAATCAAATTGCTCGGTTTCAAATGATTCTTCATCACAATCAGAAGCGGAATTAAAATCATTATATGGTGTAATATTAACATAAATAGTCGTATTGTAAGGTAAATGTCCCGGATCATAAGTAGTAACATCACCAACATCTTCTTCATCTAAAATATCATTACCACCGGGAGTTGTACCGATTGTCAATATATAACCGGTAGCATTTTCCGCTTCCTCCCATTCCAAATCAGCATTTACATCGACATCCGTATCTCCATTTTGAGGGCTAATCAAATAAGTACATTCCGGAAAAGGATTTTCACCATATATATTAATAATTGCCCGTTGATCATTTGTGAAATCATATCCGCAAGGAGTTAAATCGTCCAAGGCATAATATCCGTCACAACTACCACTCCAACCCCAGTTGAAATGAAAATAATCACTGTCATCATAGCCATCACAAACAAAAGCATGTCCACCACTACTTCCTGATCCTGCATACATTATGGGTAATGCGTTGTTCAATTGGTTTTTCAACAGATTTTTCCAATCACTATCACTATAATTGCTTTTATAAATATGATCCAAATCATCGGAATATGCAAAATATGTAACAAATGCATCGGCTGCATCTCCCATATAAGCACTACTTCCATTAGGACCATAATTCATATCCACGGATACTCCACAATGATATAAAATTTGAGCTACATCATCGTTATAACTCGTAACATTATCAGGCATATTATCCCATTCGTATGTTGTCTCACCGAAATTAGCTGATTGAACTCCATAAACAGGATGTGTATATGAGTGGCTACCAACTCCTTGAGTAGGATATGAATGATACTTCATGATCTGTGCCATAGCAGTAGCAATACATCCTGCATAAACATGTCCGTCAGGTCCACCGTTGTCTTCGGGACAATCTTCGTTATAATATTTATTCTGGTTCCAGGTAGTTTCCAACAATTCATCAACTGAAGCACGGTATAATGCATTCTTTTTTCTTGTACGTAAATTATATTTTCTCCAGAGTTTTGATATTTCACTATTCTGTTTGGTCAATTCTTTTTTTGCTGTAATAACCAATTTACTGTAATATTCGAACCAATCCCTTGCATTAACGGGAATATTATCAATATCAAATTTATTTTTAAATGAATAAGCCAATACGGGTTTAACCAGATCATCGGCGGAAATCATCACAAATCCTTTTCTGTTCTCAAAATTAAAAACATAAAAAGTATTTTGTTTTTCAATACTTCCCGTATAACAAATCTTAGGATTTATCGAATCGTAATGCATTTCGGAACTTTGTTCCCAATAAAAGTTTTTTGCAAGTTTTTTTGCATCATCGGGTTTAATACTTTTTGCTTGTAAATTAAAAGCAAAAACAATAATAGTTAGAATAAGAGAAAATAATTTCATGTTTATTTATTTAAATTAAAAAATAATACTTCAAATAGTAGATTCAGCAAAGTTATCAAGCACTTATGCTATTATAAAAATAAAAACATTTCACAAATTATGAAAAACACATGGGACATTGATATCTTTTAGATGCAATTTACAGATGAAACGCTGCTTTAAGCCAAACAAAATAAAATTTTATTTAATCTTTAAGCGTAAACTTGACTATTCTTCTTTTTTGTAGTTTGTTATGTCCAATCTGCAACATTTGTAAAATCACTTATTTAATAACATATATTTTCATCCAAATATCCTCTACCGGTCGATTTCCCCGGTCTGTTTTAGCTTTAGCGATTTTATCTATTACGTCCAAGCCTTCAATAACTCTTCCGAATACAGTATAATCATTATCAAGAAATGGAGTTCCCCCTATTTTCATATATAACTTTTTCTGTTCATCAGTATAATGAATACCTTTTCGGTTTTCGATTTGCTGCAATTGATTTTCCGTTAGCTTATTGCCTTGAACGATATAAAACTGTGAACCGCTTGATCTTTTTTCCGGATTAACGGCATCTCCCATACGGGCAGCAGCCAAAGCACCTTTAATATGTATATTTTCAGGTATAATCTCAGCATCTATCTGATATCCCGGTCCACCTGCTCCAAGGCGTTTTCCTTTAGCTGCATTTTTAGAATCAGGATCTCCTCCTTGTATCATAAATCCATTAATTACCCGATGAAAAAGCAAACCGTTATAAAAACTTTCATCCACAAGTTTTGTGAAATTATCTCTGTGTTTTGGAGTATTATCATAAAGCTCAGCAATCATATCACCATAAGGAGTTTGTATCAAAACCAAACATTTAACAGGAGGTTTTATATGGAGTTTTTGTTTTGTTGAATTTGCTTTTTTATCCTTTTTAGCAGTCAATTCAATCGTATAATTACCTGACATAATAAAATTATGCTCCGGATTTTCAACATTGGAAGTATCTCCATCTCCAAAATCCCAGTAGTATTTATCTGCTTTTTGGGATTGATTTACAAATTCCACCTTTGCCGGAGCATTCAATTCTCCCTTTTTCTCAATGATAAATTTAGCAACCGGTCTATTGCATGATCCTAATACGAGCAATACAAAGATAGCAAAGTATAAATATTTGATATTCATAAAAGGTCTTTTATTAATTCCATACAAAAATAGAAAAATTAATTTATTAAAGATATTTTCATAATAATATCTTCAGCAGGCCGGTCGTACAAACTTGTTCTTGCTTTAGCGATTTTATCAACGACATCCATTCCCTTAATCACTTTTCCAAAAACCGTATAATTATTATCCAAAAAAGGATATCCTCCCTTTTCAAGATATTTCTTTTTTTGTTCAGGAGTATATTGCAATTTATTATATTTTTCCGCTTTCCTCAAATCATCCTCAGTTAGATTCTTTTTTCCTTGTACGATATAAAATTGTGAACCTGATGATCTTTTTTCCGGATTTGAAGGACCTCCTTTACGTGCTGCAGCTAAAACTCCCCTGTAATGCAATGCTCCTATTTCAGCAGGAATAGTATAACCCGGACCACCATTTCCCAATCTTTTTGTTTTTGGTGCGTTTTTTGATTCCGGATCACCACCCTGAATCATAAAGTCATTTATTACCCGGTGAAAAAGCAGACTATCATAAAACCCTTGCTTTACCAATTTGATAAAATTGTCTCTGTGCTGGGCTGTTGAATCAAATAATTCAACTTCGATATTACCATAATTTGTTTCTATTAAAGCTTTCTGAGGCCCTGAGTTGCAGGATGAAATTATTATGATAAATAAAAGCGATAAAAATAAAATCCGTTTCATTTTGTTATATTATTATTTTATGATAACAATAACGTATATCAATAAGAAATAGTTTTATTTATAGTAAAGTTTTGTCTATAAAAACAATTGCAAATGATAAATATCGACATTGAAAAGTTCAAAGAGAATGTAAAAAATAAAAAAGCTGCAAACAAAAAATTTTTTACAAAGCTAAAAAAGAAAATACCGAAATCAATTCACACTACTATTAACAATCTGCATTATGAAGTATTTGAAGAGATTGATTGTCTTGCTTGTGCTAATTGTTGTAAAACCACCCCTCCGATTATCACCAATAAAGATATTTCCAGAATATCAAAACATCTGCGTTTAAAAGAAGGTGATTTCATGAAATTATATGTTGTTACTGATCCTGAAGGCGATTATATTTTTAAAACAACTCCATGCGTATTTCTTGATAGTGATAATTATTGTCGGATTTATGATGTCAGACCTAAAGCATGCAGGGAATATCCACATACGGATATCAATAAAGTTTCTATTAAACTATTGGAAAAAAATATAGCTGTTTGTCCTGCTGTATTTGAAATGGTAAACAGGTTGAAACAGTAAAATAAATTTCGTCACTTTTACTATTTTTCCTTTCTCATCATAGGTAGTTTATATCTACGTTTCCCATCAAAACTACACAAAGCATTAGCTACAGCTCCTGCAGTTGGAACCAATCCGATCTCTCCTATGCCTTTTGCTCCATAAGGTCCTACCGGATCTTTTACTTCAATTCCCTTGACGATAATCTCTGGGGTTTCAGGAGCTCTCAGTATTCCAAGATCATTATACTTATCACTCATAAGGTAACCGTCTTTCATCGGCAGATCTTCGCTTAATGCATATCCTAAACCCATGTGTACAGCACCCTGAATTTGCCCTTCAAAAAGCATAGGATTCATAATTTTTCCCGCATCGTGAGCAGCGATAAACTTATCTATTTTACCTTCATTATTCAATATACAAAGCTGTGCAGCGTAACCGTAGGAATAATGAATTTTGGGATCTTCAACATTTTCTCCGGGTTTATTTGTCCAGTCACAAACAAACTGTCCTGTGTACTTTTTACCTTTTAAATCATTTAATGAATATTTCTTTATATCCTCTTTCAATGATCTGGCAGCATTTATAACAGCCAATCCTACCAATGCGGTAGCACGGGATGAAGTAGTCATACCGGTTTTAATCTGATCTTTGGTATCTACGACAACTTCTATTATACCGGGATCAATTCCTGTTTCTTCACAAAGTGTTTGCAAAGCCATATTGTGAACTCCTTGTCCCATTTCAGTCCAACCATGAGAAATAATAACTTTATCCCGGGAAATTATTTCAATTTTCACCTTGGATTCGTCAATCATACCGTTTCCTACTCCTGAATTTTTTATTCCACATGCCAATCCTGCATATTTAGCATTGTAGAAATCATCTTTCAAAGATTCTAAACACGCTCTTATTCCCACACCTTGCACTATTTGTCCGGTAGAAGTTCGCAATCCGTCAACCAAAGCATTGTCATATCTAAATTCCCAACGGTCAAACCCTCCTTGACTGCATATATCATCAATGCATACTTCGAGAGCAAAGGTAACTTGATTTGCACCAAAACCACGCATGGCACCACAAGGGATATTGTTTGTATATACTGTCTTTGCCTCAATGTCTATATTCGGTATAAAATATCCTCCTGCAGCATGTCCCGCTACTCTTTCCAATACTTTGTCTCCGACAGAAGCATAAGCACCGGTATCTCCAACTGCTTTCAATCGCAATGCTATCAATTTGCCGTTGTTATCAGCAGCCAGTTCCATATCCATAAAAACAGGATGTCTCTTTGGGTGAAGTCTTATGGATTCGCCTCTGGTAAGTGATATTTTTACGGGTTTATCCAGTAAGAATGCAAATAAAGATACATGTCCCTGAATGCTTAAATCCTCTTTTCCACCAAAGCCACCACCATTTGGAATCAAAGTAACACGAACTTTTTCTTCAGGAAGACCTAAAATCATAGCTACTTGTCTTCTATCTTCATATACTCCTTGGCTTTGGCTGAACAATTCTATTCCTCCTTTCCCGTCAGGTTTTGCAACAGCAGCTTCTTTCTCCAAAAAACCATGTTCAATACGCTGTGTTTCATATCTGCCTTTTGATACGTATTTAGCTTTGGCAAATGCTTCTTCGATATCTCCTATAGTAAATTGGCTCGTACTATAATTATTTGGTCTTCCGGGATGAACTCTTTCGCCGTCTATTGCTTTGAAAACATCAGTTACCGGTTCGTAAACCTCATATTTAACATCTATAAGTTCAACTGCTTTTCTTGCAATATCCTCCGTATCTGCAACCACTCCCGCTATCACATCTCCTATATAATGTGTTATTCTTCCCTCACCTATCATCACCGACCAATCCTGTATGATAAGTCCGACTTTTTTTTCTCCGGGAATATCTTTTGCCGTAAAAATACGATGAACACCATCTAGTTTTTTTGCCTCACCTACATTTATTTCCAATACTTTTGCCTTGGGATAATCACTGAATTTCAATGCTGCATGCAGCATACCGTCAATATTAATGTCATCAACAAAATCGCGTTCACCTACTGCGGTTTGGTATGCTTGATATTTAGGATGAGGTTCTCCGATTTTACCGCTTGTCTTTTTGATTTGGGGTTTTTCACTTTTTCTTAATATTTTTGCAGCATCAAGGATGGCATCTTCTATTTTTTTATATCCTGTACATCTGCAGATATGAGGTTTTATAGCTTTTTGTACTTCATTTAATGTCGGTTCGGGATTATTTTGCAAAAGTATTTTTGTTTTGCTAATCAACCCGGGGGTACAAAATCCGCATTGTACTGCTCCTTTATTGACAAAAGAAGTTGCAATCACATCTTTGATATATGGTGAAAAACCTTCTAAAGTGATAATATCGGCGCCATCAAGCTTTTTCATTTTTGTAACACAAGACATTTTTGCCCGTCCATTGATTTCAACTGTACAAGCCCCACATACACCTTCACCCGAGCAACCGTCTTTTACAGAAGTAATTTTCAGGTCATTTCTCAAATATTCCAATAAGGATTTATCAGGATCAGATTGATATTTCATTTTCGTACCGTTCAACGTAAAAGTTATCATTTGACCATATTTTTAAGTTCAGCAATATCCGGTAAAATAGCTTTTGGCATATTGATTAAATCTTTGACTGCTGCTATATCCTTTAGTCCACTTCCTGTCAGTAAAACTATATTTTTAGATTTATTTTCAATTTTTTTATTTTCAAAATAAGATAAAAATCCGGCAAAAGCAGTTGCCGCAGCAGGTTCAGCAAACAAACCGGTATTTTTTGCCAATAATGATGATGCCTTTAATATATTTTTATCCTCAATTGTGATTGTTTCACCATTATATTTTTTGATAAATTTTTGTGCCATATAAAAATTGCGGGGAATATCCACGGAAATGGAATCGGCAAGTGTATTACTTTCGATTATTTCAAATGAAGCATTGTTGATATTGCGCACCAGATTATCGCTATTTTTTGCTTGTACCGCAACAATAACAGGCATTTTATCAATAATTTTCAATCGCAGTAAGTCTTCAAACCCTTTATAAACTCCCGAGATTATAACACCATCCCCCACGGGAACAAAAATACGATCCGGTACTTTAAAATTAAGCTGTTCGAACAATTCAAAAGAAACTGTTTTTTTCCCTTCGATAGTAAATGGATTGAAAGCAGTATTTCGATTGTACCAACCGAATTCTTCAGTTGCTTTGATACTCAGGTCAAATGCATCATCATAATTACCTCTTACCGGTACGATTGCAGCACCATACATCAGTATTTGTGCAAGTTTTGCTTTCGGGGCGCTTTCAGGTACTAGAATTATGGCTTTTTGCCCCTGGGCAGCACAAATACCTGCAAGGGAAGAACCTGCATTTCCAGTTGAAGCTGCAATTATTGTATTATAACTATGCTCTTTGGCAAAAGCTGAAACCAAAGCAGAAGCCCTGTCTTTAAAAGAAAACGTCGGATTTTGACTATCGTCTTTTAAAAATAATTGAAAAACTAGTTTCGATTTTTGAATCTTATCTATCTTATATAAAGGAGTTTTACCAATTTTTAAATTCGGCATATTTTTAAAATCTCTAATAGGAAGAAGATCAAGAAAATTATTTTCCTTTAAAGTTTTGAAATCTGTATGTTTGTCGATAAGATTTTCATATTCGTAAATCGTTTTTAGCACTCCTTTCGGTGGTGAAATATTAGTGTTTTCAGCACTGCAAACAGGACAAAGGTATTTTACTTCATCTTGTTGATAAATGGTATCGCAATCGGTACATTGAAAGTGATATTTATTTACTGTCCTGCTCATTTAAACACATTTATGAATGATAATTTTCTACAAATATTCTTTCAATACTCCTGTTCTCTCATTGAATTCATTGATTTTCTCATCCCATTCATCTACTTGTTTGTAATGATTTTTCCAGTAATTTTTATCATACCACTGTGCATTGAGTTCTTCGACGGTTTTGCCTTGCTGCTCAATCCAAGTAAAGTATTTCAAATTGTGCATACGTTTTTTCTCATAGTAATTCATTTCGATAATATGATCTATATTAAGACCTAAAATATCTGCATCAAAACTCACAGCTGCATCCCTGTTTGTGAATTCCCCGTGTTTTTCATTTTCTTCTTTCAAGCGTGACCGGTACATTTCCATACTATCTGTTGCTACTGTAAATATAATATCGTCTTCGGTCATTTCATAATATTTAGCCATTTTTATCGCTCCCATCATATTGGCAATTGAAGAAATTCCCAATAAATCCAATTTATCCACTAATTCCTTATCTATTCCGATTTCATTTTTAAGATATTCTTTTCCTGCTTCTTCATTGAATAATCTCATCAAGCGTATATTGGCATTGTCATCTATCCCTGCTACCATATCCATATTTTTGATATTGTGTATCCAAGGTACATGTTTATCACCAATACCTTCAATACGGTGTTCGCCAAAACCATTTTGAAGCAAAGTAGGACATTGAAGAGCTTCTCCCGCACAAACTTTGTAATCTGGATATAACTCTCTTAAATAATCGGCAGAACCCAAAGTGCCGGCTGATCCTTGTGTTAAAAACAAACCTGCAAATCTACTATTTTCATTTTTTACGGATTGATAAACTTCATCCATAGCCGGTCCTGTTACCGCATAATGCCAAAGAGGATTTCCAAATTCTTCAAATTGATTGAGATTTACTATTTCATCACCTCGTTCGGCTATTAGTTCTTTTACTTTATCGTAAATCTCCTTAACATTACTTTCGGTACCAGGTGTAGCAAAAACCTCCGAGCCAACTTTACGCAACCACTCAAATCTCTCTTTTGACATGCCTTCCGGCAAAACCGCAATAGAATGACAACCCAAAAGATATGAATCATAAGCTCCTCCCCTGCAATAGTTTCCCGTCGATGGCCACAAAGCCTTTTGTGTAGTCGGGTCAAAACGTCCATCTATCAATTTCTCAACAAGAGGTCCGAAAGTCGCTCCTACTTTATGTGCTCCCGTTGGAAAATATTTTCCTACAAGAGTGATTATTCTGGCTTTCACTCCCGTCAATTCTGAAGGCAATTCCATATAATTGACATCACCGAAAGTCCCTCCGAATTTAACAGGTTCGTTTTTCCATGTGATTCTAAAAAGGTTGAGGGAATTCAAATCCCAAAGTCCTATATTTTTTAATTTGTCTTTTATTTTCCCGGGTATTAAATCAGGGTTTCTCATTTGTTTATAAGTGGGGAGAATTATATGTTTTTCCCTGCATCTTTCAATTGTGTTTTCCAATACTTGTTCTCTGTTTTTCATAACTGTTCATTTTATTTTTTCTTAATATTTTATTTATCCGTCAATTGCCGAACTCCTTTCAGGATAACACTCATTTCAATAGCCTGCTTTATATCAATCTCTCCTTCAAAGTTATCATTAATTGAATATTCGATTATACTAAAATCCTTTAAATTCAATTTTATGATACAATTATTGACTTCATAGATATATTCATTATTATTTTTTATTAAAGAATATATTTTATTATTGTTTTTGTATAAAATTTTCGCACTATTATTAAACTCAAAATAATATGAATTATTTGATGCTTCAAAAGCTTGATAATTCATATATAAATGTGGTTTTTCTTTGTACGGTGCACCTGACGAGGGACAAAAAGTATTGCAATTACCACATTCATTGCACCAGTCGGCAAGGTGAAGAATCTGATTGTTTTGTGAAACGGAAAAACTACCGCTATCTGCAATCTCTCCATCACCATTGTTACAGATTATCTTTTGAGCCACCAAATCTACCGGTTCAATAACATACGGATAAAGAGCAAGATTGGGACATACGGTAGTACATACATCACAAATCTCATCACAATACAGACACCTTGAAGCTTCTTCAATCGCTTGTTCGACAGTCAGCGTTTTTGTGATAATATTGAAATTATTGCTATTTGCTTCAGTTGCATGATAATCCGCTTTTGAATATTTTCTTCTTGCCTTCTTTATTTTGATATCCCTTATAGAAATATCTTTTTTTGTATGGTTGTCTAAATCCGGTATGAAATCAACTGCTTTTTCGATTATTTCTTCAGCTGCTTTTCTTCCGTCACCTACAGCATGTATTACAGTAGAACCACCCCTTAATGAATCTCCGATTATATAGACACTTGCTATCTGAGTTTCATAACTTCCCTGTTTTGTTTTTATCAAATTCCTGTCTACAAAATCAAGAACCACATCTTGTCCGAATGCAGGTATTATGGCATCCGCAGGTATTTCAAATTCCGAACCTGTAACCGGTATGGGTTTTGCTCTGCCACTACTGTCTTTTTTGCCCAATTTCATTTTTTCACATAACAGCGAAACCACTTTACCGTTTTTTAAATTGATTTTTTTCGGTGACGTCAATTCTATTATTTCTATTCCTTCATTTTGAGCTCCGAGTATTTCATCAAAATCCGCAGGCATTTGCTTAATAGTACGACGATAAACTATTTTCACCGATCCGTTCTTTCCAGCTAAGCGTTTTGCTGTACGTGCAACATCCATAGCAGTATTACCACCACCGATTACAATTACATTTTTACCTAAAACAAAATCAGTATTTTCCCTGGTCTCATAAAGTAAATCCAAGGGATTGAAAACCCCTTCACCATCGGAACCTTCCAGATGAGGTTCTTTTGCTTTTTGCGCTCCCGCAGCGATGATTACAAAATCATTTTCATTTTTTATTTTGTTAAAAAGCTCTGTATTGATATTTGTTCCGTAATGAATATTAACACCCGATTTTTCAATTCGTATCACATCTTTTTCAATGGACGAATCCTCGATTCTAAACACGGGAATAGCACTACTTACCATTCCTCCCGGTCTGTTTTTCTTCTCATAAACATCAACGTCAAATCCGGCTTCCTTTAAAAATTTAGCTGCTGACAATCCAGCCGGTCCCGCTCCTATAATAGCAGCTTTAAAAGCTTTATCCGTGATTTCCTGAGAATTGCTTTCCGGAATACTATCGGTATTTGAAGCATGTTCCGTAACAAATCTTTTTATTTCACGTATCAACAGAGAATCATCATAATTGATCCTTGTACATTTTGTTTGACAAATATGATCACAGATCATTCCCGTAGTATTGGGAAAAGGATTGGTTTTTATGATAAGCTCAAAAGCCTTATCGAAATCCCCGTTTGCGGTATGATACATATAATCGGGAATACCCTGATTTGCAGGACAGGTATCGACGCAAGGAGCATGTATACAATCAAAACTGTAAAGTTGTCTGTTTGTTTTAATACTTTTATCTTCAATACGTATTTTTTTATACCTTTTATCAATTAATACATCATCGGCATAATCATTCAAATTTGATAAAAAGTTTTTTCTGCTCTCTTTATTTCTTTCAAGGGGAGAAAAACCTTTTCTGATATTTTCAATATATTGAGCAAGTCTTCCATAACCTCCCGGTTTTAACAAATCCGAACAAACAGTAACCGGATACAAACCCGAAGACAATGTATTGCTTATATTGAAAGCATCGACACCTCCGGAAAAAGAGATATTTAAGTTTCCTCCGAATTCATTTTGCAGTTTTCTAGCTATATTTACGGAAATGGGATGAAGAACCCTGCCACTGGCATACATCATTTTTTCATTTGGGGGAAATACATTTTTATGATTTTCACTTTCCAGTGTATTTGTAAGTTTTATACCGAATTCAACATTGTGTTCTTCAGCTTTCTTTTTGAGCCTTTTCAATATTTGAACCGCATCATTGTATTTAAGGTCATGTTCAAAGGCTATATCAGGAACAACCATATCGAATCCTGAATTTTTAATGATTCCCTTTAACTTTGTTTTACCAAGCAGGGTTGGATTCAGCTTTATATAAGTATGCAGTTTTTTTTCGCTTATCAGATATTCCCCGATTTGTTCTATTTCCTCAGGTGGACAGCCGTGCATTGTAGAAAGTGTGATATTGTCGGATATCCGGGAACTGATATTGAGACTGACAACATTGGGATAAATATCTTTTATCTCTTCAATTTTCTTTTTTAATTCCGTACCGGCATCGGACATTTTATCAAAAAACCATTGCACATTAGGATTCATAATACCAGCAAGATCATACCCAACACTCATATTGAAAATAAATCCTCTATCATTTTTATTACCTATGTTCAATTTATCTTTAAGTATATGTAAGATAATCCAAGCATTAAGATATTGATCAAAAGATTGGTGAATTTTTAGTTCCTGGGACCATTCACAATTGTAGCCTTCATCTTGCATGTCGATACAAGGCTTTGATACTTCCAGTTCATCAAGGGTTTGTACTGTTTTAAGTTCTATAAATCTTGCTCCTGTCAACCAGGCGGCAACGATATTTTGAGTCAATTGAGTTTGAGGTCCGGCTGCAACTCCGATTGGTGTTTCTATTTTTTGTCCGTAAATGGAAGATTGAAGTTTATTATCGGTTCCGGGCTTAAAAAACAATTCTTCCGGTATTCCGAAAAATGACCGGTGATTGTCAATTTGATTAAGAGTCAATTGCAATAGCTGTCTGAAAGGAATAATAGAGAATTTGTCTGACATAAAACTAATTTTCACAAAAGTACGGCAAATTTTTATGATAAGCTTTATTATTTTTTATATTTGTTATTTATCAAAACAGGATAACAAATTGCATATTCTTTAGCTTACACACGATGAACAATAACAAATACTCGGTAATCATACTTGCAGCAGGTCGATCAAACAGGATGGGGTCACCAAAATTTGCAATGGTATTTAATGATAAAAGAACTTTTTTAGATGAAATTATAGACCGTTATAATTCCTTTGGATGTAAGGATATAGTTGTTGTACTAAACAGGGACGGAATTACATATTTGCAAAAGCAGAAAAAGAAATTTCCGGAAAATGTCATTCTTACTGAAAATACGCATTTGGAATGGGAACGGTTTTATTCGATAAAAACAGCTGTACTAAGCTTAAAAAATAAATTCCCGGTATTTATTCACAATGTTGATAATCCGTTTGTCAATCATAATGTTTTAAAAAAACTTTTAATATTTTCAATTTCGGATTATGTCGTTCCCGCTTATAAAAATCATGGCGGTCATCCTGTTTTGTTGTCTCCGGTAGTTTGCGAAAAGATAGCAACTGAAAAACAAAATGATATTGTTTTTTCGGAATTTCTTAAAAGGTTTAATAAAACGAAAATAGAGGTCAATGATAAAAATATTTTAGTAAATATCAATACCAAAGAAGATTACCGAACTTATATTCCTTCATAAAGTGCCATAAGAACTTTTTCAGGTGTCATCGGTGCATCAAATCTATTTTCATAATCGGGATTGAATGCTTTGATGGCATTTTCCAGAGCAAAATACGCACCGATACCATACATCAAAGGTGGTTCGCCAACAGCTTTGGATTTCAGTATTGCCATATCATTGCCCAAAGTATCCAGAGCTATGGTATCAATAGTTTTCGGTACAGAGAAAATATCAGGTACTTTGTATGTAGAAAGAGTATCTGACAATAATCTTCCTTTATCATCATAAGCTATTTCTTCCATTGTCATCCAGCCGATACCTTGTACAAGAGCACCTTCGATCTGACCTATATCTATTCCTTTATTCATACTTTTGCCGAAATCATGAACTATTTTTACCGATTCAATTTCATAAATACCTCTTACGCAATCCAAAACCACTTCGGTATAGGCAACACCGTAAACATGATAAGCAAAAGGATGTCCTTTTTCTTTTGTTTTATCAAAATAAATATTTGGTGTGGAATAATGACCTAATGCAGACAGGTTTATTCTTCTTAAAAATGTCTCCCAAATCAATTCTTTCCAAGATAACGAAGTCCTTTTGTTATCAATAAATACAAAATTATCTTTAAAGGAAATATTTCCGGAGTTGTCTGATTTTAATATGTCAACAACTACATTTTCAAGTCTTTTTTTCAAATCATTACAAGCCAAAAGCAAAGCTTTACCATTGAGGTCTGCAGTAGCACTGGCAGCCGTAGGAGAAGTATTGGCAATTCTGGTAGTATTGGTGGTTTCAATTTTTATATCTTCTTTATCCAATCCAAAAGCCATTGCTGCTATTTGCACCATTTTAGTATTTACACTTTGTCCCATTTCCACCGCTCCTGTGCTGATACCAACACTACCATCCTGATAAATATGAACTAACGCTCTGGCGTGATTCATAGGTGTATTGGTAAATGATATACCAAAAGTGATTGGCATAAAAGAGTAACCTTTTTTCTTCGTTTTATTGTTTTTGTTGAATTCTTCGATTTCATTTATGCTTTTTTCAATATCAAAATAGCTTCTCATTTTATTCCAGGCATTACCTATTTCGACTTGACTAGCTATTTGGCCATAGGGAAAAACATCATTATCTTTTATCAGATTTGCTTCTTGAATCCTGTAAGCTGGAATATTTAGTTCAACTGCAGCTTTTTGTATTGCGGATTCTATCACAAACATTCCTTGCGGCCCACCGAATCCTCTAAAAGCAGTATTTGGAGGAAGATTTGTTTTGCAGCTATATAATGTTGCTTTTACATTTGGAATAAAATAGCTGTTTGTAGCATGAAAAAGTGTTCTTTCGGCTATTGCCGGTGAAAGATCGGCAGCAGCACCAGCATTTTGCAAATAAGTAGCTTCAAAAGCGATGATCTTAAGGTTATTGTTCAATCCTATTTTAAAACTTGATTCATAAGGATGCCTTTTGCCTGTCATTATCAGATCATCATGTCTTTCCAAAACCAATTTTACCGGCTTATCCAGTATGAAAACAGCAAGGGCTGTCATAGCAGCCCAGGGTGTACCTTGATCCTCTTTTCCACCGAAAGCTCCTCCCAGTCTTATTACTTCAACTTCAATCTTATGCATGGACAGTCCCAATACTCTAGCTGTTATTTTTTGTACTGCTGTTGGTCCTTGGGTGGAAGAAATTATTTTTATATTACCATTTTCCATAGGATAAGCATAACTGGACTGTGTCTCAAGATATAAATGCTCTTGTCCATTGGAAAAACACGAACCATCAAAAACATAGTCACATTTATCAAAAGCATTCATATCCCCCAAAGAAAAAGTACGGGGAGGACTGATAAACATAGATTTACCGTATGCATCTTTTGCTGTTGTAACGGCAGGTTTTTCTTCTATTTCGATATTTATCAATTTTCTTGCTTTTTTAGCAATTGATAATGACTCGGCAACGATAAGAGCAATTGGTTGTCCGGTATAATGAACTTCGTTTTCGGCAAACAAAGGTTCATCTTGAATAATAGCACCTATTTGATTTTCACCGGGAATATCCTGAGAAGTAATTATTTTCACAACCCCTTCAAGTTCTTCCGCTTTGGAATAATCGATATTTTTGATTGACCCATTGGCAACAGGTGAATAAAATACTGCACCGGACAAAGTTCCCTGTCGTACATTTATATCATCGACAAAGAGCGACTCGCCGCGTACATGAGTATATGAATCTTTGTTTTTCATTTCCGGATCATTTAATCATTAAAAAAGCAAATGGTAATAATTTTTTATAGTTGCTCATCAAATATATCCGGCACTTTCGACATAAAATGTGCAAAAAATAATTGTTTTGCCAGTAACCTTTTATATTTAATACTTCCTCTGATATCATCAATAGGTGATATTTCCGATTGCAATATTTCCACTGCTTTTAATATATTTTCTTTATTCAATTCTTTATCTGTTAAAAATTCACTAGTTCGGTTCAAATATTTTGGTATAGCTGATACTCCGCCGAGAGATATATGAATTTTTGTAATCTTATTGCCTGTTGTTTTAACGAAAACGGCAGTATTTACACTTGCAATATCCAAATGTGTCCGTTTGCTGACTTTTTCGAAATTGAAAAAAGTATTATTATCAGGCAACTCAAATTCGATGAATTCAATCAATTCATTTTCTTTTAAATCGATTTTTTTATAATCGATAAAGAAATCTTTTAATGCTATTTTTCGTTTTTCCCCGTTCAAATCCACTAAACGCAATGAACTGTCCAGTGCTAAAAAGAAAATAGACATATCCCCTATAGGCGAAGCATTCACAAAATTACCTGCGATAGTTGCTGAATTCCGTATCTGTTCAGACGATATCAATTTGAGATATTTTTTTAAATCGCTAAAATATTTACTAAAAATATCATTATGCCAAATATCGGCAACCGTAGTATTCCCACCTATATAACATATATCGTTTTTGATAAATATTTTATTTGGCACAAGATCTGCAACTCTTGATATATCTTTATCCGTCAGTTTATCGGCATATCTTACATAAATATCTGTTCCGCCGGCTATAAATTCATCATGAACCCTGCTTTCAAAATCATTGTCAATTATTTTAAGTCTCTGAGGTATATCTTTGAAATATCCGGGTATAAATTTATTCTCAATCAACCAATCTATATTTTTATTCAAATCGATATCATCTAATCTTACAACAAAATCTTTTGCCGCCTTCTCAATAGATTTATATCCTGTGCAACGGCAAATATTACCACTAAAAGCATCAATAGCATCATAATAATCCGGTTTTTTACCCTTCAATGCCAATCCGGTAAGGGAAACAACAAAACCCGGAGTACAAAAACCACATTGTGTAGCATAATTATCTTTGATAACTTGTTGAGAAGTATTTAAGGTCTTATCAAGATTAAGGCCTTCTATCGTAACAATATGTTTACCATGAGCATTTGCAAGTGGAGTGAGACACGACACTATGCTTTTATAATCAACAGTATTGTTTTCACCTAAAGTACCGCTTAAAACCGTGCAGGCACCGCAATCACCTTCTTTGCAACCTGCTTTTGTTCCTTTTAATCCCCGGTGGTTACGTATGAAACTCAACAATGAAACTCCAGTTTTTATATCTGTTTTAATATGATCATTATTGAGTATAAATTCAATCATTTTATTTGTTTTTCAATTCAATAAAAATTTCAAACCTGAGTCTGATTATTAAGTCGCTCACGGAAACCTTTGAAATAATAAAAACTCAATAATTCAACAAACTGTGAGTAAAAAGAATGATCGAACTCATGTTTCAAGATATAAAAATAACAAATCTACAATAAAAAAGTAAAGAAATAATAAAATATTTTTTCACTAAAAGCTTTATTTATCAGATTTTTTCCGGAATTTCCACCAAGGATTCTTTGTCTTTTTCTTCTTCTTCTTTCTTTTAAATTTATCCTTTAGTTTTTGTCTCCATTTTGATTTTCTTTTTATAATAACATATTTAACTGCAAAGACTTCGTGCATTTTAAATCTTAAACCTGAATTGGCATTGTAAAAATATGGTTCAAGCGCAACGTATAAATTCATTCTTTTTACAGTAAATTCCAATCCTGTTTGCATCAAAAGGGATAAGGATGAGCTTTCTTTATAATCAGGTGTTGCCTTAACTCTGACAATTCCCGGACCTGCTCCATAAAACCAATTGAATCTACTGGTAACAATAGGTTGGTGATATCTTGCCAAAGCAAATGCCGCGTAGTAATAATCATTATTTTCCGAATTGATATTTTGTTCCAGAGTCCAGCTTTTTGCAATTCTTTCAGATATACTCAATCCGAAATCCCCACCCCAACGAAGTCCTGCCGCTAAATTATATTTTTGTGCAAAACCAGTATTAAAAAAGCTAATAGATACTAAAATTATCGCTAAAACACGAGAAAAAATAGATTTTTGCATTTTTTGAAATTTTAGTATAAACGATATCCTATTATACTTTTATTATAAAAACCCTTGTGTTTTAAAAATAATTTAACAATAAGGGCTGTCCTTTTGAGACAGCCTCTATATTGTAATCCGGTATTATTAAATTGTAAATAATTCTATAAACCGTAAGTAAAAAAAATGATCGAACTCATGTTATAAATACAAATAATCGGAATAAACAAATATTCAAATTCTAGATTATTTTTTTCAGATCTTTAACTCTAATATCTATTGAATGCTTAAATTTGGGGTTTAATCCAAAATAAAATAATATGTATTGCATTACTAATAATTAACATACAAAAATAAATTTTATGAAAGCCGTTATTCAAAGATGTAAAAATGCAAGATTAATTATAGACAATAAAGAGTATTCTTCTATCGGAAAAGGATTATTTATTTTGTTGGGAATAACCCATGATGATCAAAACATAGATATAGAATGGTTATCCGGTAAAATATCAAGGTTGAGAATTTTTAATGACGAAAAAGGAAAAATGAATTTGTCCGTCAAGGATATCGAAGGAGAAATATTGGTAGTAAGTCAGTTTACTTTATTTGCTTCTACACGCAAAGGAAACCGTCCTTCGTATATTAATTCAGCGCCACCGGAAATAGCCATTCCATTATATGAAAAATTCATAAAACAGATAGAGATAGATTCGGAATTAAAAGTTGCCACAGGTAAATTCGGAGCATATATGGAAATTGATTTTGTAAATGATGGCCCTGTAACTATTATTATGGACTCAAAAAACAAAGAATAAATGGAATTAAAAAAGTTGCAAAAATCAGTTGATAATTGGATAAAAAATTATGGTGTAAGATATTTTGACGAAATGACAAACCTGGCACTGCTGATGGAAGAAACCGGTGAATTAGCACGTTTATTGGCGAGAAAATATGGAGAACAAAGTTTCAAAAACCCCGTATCCGACGATGAAGTAAATAATAAAATCGCTGATGAAATAGGTGATATATTTTTTGTATTAACATGCCTTGCCAATCAAATGAATATAGATATTGAAGCAACAATGACGGAAAACTTAAAGAAAAAAACTTCAAGGGATAATACCAGACATAAAAACAATCCTAAATTGTTATAAAAATGAGTTATATCAATTTTTTTTAATGAAAATTACATTTTTCTTTTATATTTGCATAATGATCTTTTATTCTTATCAAAACCATTTTAGCTATGGATAAAAAGAAAAAGAAACTTTCTAAAAGTTTTTATGAAAAAGAACTTGTTAAATTGCAAATTGAACTTGTCAAATTGCAGGAATGGATAAAACAAGAAAATTTAAGAGTGATAGTTGTCTTTGAAGGACGTGATGCTGCAGGAAAAGGGGGTACTATAAAGAGGATTACACAAAGTTTGAATCCAAGAATTTGCCGTGTTGTTGCACTTGGAACCCCTACTGAAAGAGAAAAAACCCAATGGTATTTTCAGAGATATGTCGCTCATTTGCCGGCAGCCGGAGAAATGGTTTTATTTGACAGAAGTTGGTACAATAGAGCAGGAGTTGAACGCGTAATGGGATTTTGTACTGATGAAGAATATTGGGATTTTTTAAGAGCATGTCCAAAATTTGAGAACATGCTGATCCATTCGGGAATTATTCTGATCAAATACTGGTTTTCCGTCAGTGAAGAAGAGCAGGAAAGACGTTTTCAGTCAAGACTTAAAGATCCGACCAAACGTTGGAAATTGAGCCCTATGGATTTGGAATCCAGAAACAGATGGATCGAATATTCCAAAGCAAAAGATGAAATGTTCACTTATACCGATACCAAACTATCACCTTGGTGGGTGGTTAATGCAGATGATAAAAAGCGCGCAAGATTGAATTGTATTTCACACTTATTGAGTAAAATCCCTTACAAAGAAATAGATTACGGATTGAAAGAATTGCCTCCGAGAAAGAAAACAAAAGGATATGTAAGAGTTCCAAAAGATTTACAAAATTTCATTCCCGAAATATATTGATTAAAGTTTTTATTATCTAAATCACACTATTTAATTTTACCAGCTTCGGAATCTTTTCGAGCTTCCGAATCTTACTCATAAGGTAGGCTTCACAATCACTGCGTGCTTGTGAAGCCGGATTGGAAATGACAAAATAAATCGGATTAATCTAATATTTATATCATTTTATATAACTATTATTGGAATTTTGACGTTTATTTTATAAATTTGTTTTAAATTATTTAATTAATGAGTCAATTCCATTTTAAATCATATAATAAAGGCAATAGCTGGTTAGGTATTATTATTATAGTGGCAATAATATTTTTTATTTTTTTTATAATTCAAAACCTATATAAGCTTTTTGCTGTTTTAGCTCCTATATTTTTAATTCTTACTGCTATTCTGGACTATAGAGTAATCGCAAAATTCGGTATTGTTATATATGAACTGCTTCGGTACAGAACGGCACTTGGGATACTAGCCGTAATTTTCACTATTATCGGACTTCCTTTTGTTTCTGCAGCCATGTTCTTCAATGCCTTTATGAATTACAAGACGAAAAGAAGAGCTAAAAAAAAATATATCGATTATCAAGATGTTTCCAATGATGATATTCTAATATTGGATGATAAGGATAAAATTAAAATTGACGATTTCGAAAATCATTTTGATTAAAAGCTAAATCATGAATTTAGCAGCATTCTATATCTTTTGCATATTTGCTGTCCTTATATATATTTCTTTTATTTTATTTTTGAATTTTCACTGGATCAAATATAAAAATCCCGGTATTGTCCCGGAACAATCAGAAGTACCTTTTGTGTCGATAATAATAAGCGGTAGAAACGAAGAAGAAAATATAGAAAATTGTATAGATTCTATTCTGGCAAATGATTATCCACTAGAGAAATATGAAATTATCTATATTGACGATGAATCAGAAGATAATTCAATCGGAATATTGAAATCTATTAACGCTATGAATTTCACATGGTTAAGATTTAAAGATATTGTTGATCTGCCGGATACAAATAATCATAAAAAAGAAGCCATTAATGCAGGTATTAAGATTGCCAAAGGAAAAATAATTTTGCAAACAGATGCAGATACCATTGTCGGAAAAAAATGGATAATATCGCATGCTTCACAATATGTTCAAAATAAAAACCTGAAACTTGTTACCGCTCCGGTAATATTCAAAAAAGGAACAAGCATTTTAGAATACTTTCAATATTATGACCTGCTTACAACTATGGGGGTTACCGCTGCCGGTATTGCTTCAAAACGGTTTTATATGGCAAATGGCGCCAATATGAGCTACAGGAAAGAAACATATCTTAATTCTGTTTCCGAATCAGAATATGCTTCCGGAGATGATATGTTTCTTATTCAGGAAACCGCTGTTAAATACAAGGAATCCGTACTATTTCTAAAGAATAAAAACGCAGTGGTTACAACATATCCCGAAAAAACATTAAAGACTCTCTTAAGACAAAGATTGCGCTGGGCAACCAAAACCAAAGCATATAAAGATAAAAATTTGCAATTTACGGTAGCTTTTGTTTTTGTTGTAAATCTTCTTGTTTTAATTAATCTTCTTCTATTCTTCTTTTATGGAATCACTCAATTGATTTTCTTTCTGATATTATTTCTTTTAAAATCTTTTGCAGATAGCTATTTTATATCGAATATTTCAAAATTTTTTGGGAAAAAAATTAATTGTTTCTATCTGTTATTGTCTCTTTTTTGGTACCCGTTATATCTTGTTTTTATAGGTACCGCAAGTTTTTTTACTAAAAAATACTATTGGAAGGGAAGGATGGTAAAATAATACTTTTCAGACAGCCTTGGAACCGGTCTTGGAATTTATTTTTTCAGACTCTTTTGTTTTTGTCCATTTCCCTATTAAGATCAATAATGCCAAATCAAAAAAGAATATAGTTCCTGTTTTTATAGATTCTATCATATCATTTATCAACAGGATCAGATAAATGGAAACAAGGGATAACATTACAGCTGTTAAAATCGTTTTTAATTCCGGATCTTTTAACTTGTGATATAAAAATTCTCCATGGATAAGCGAATAAAACACAAGAGCTAAAAATATCAATAATCCGGGAAATCCCTGATCCACCAATGTCATCAAATAATAAGAATGAATCCCGGATTTTTCAGGATTGTCACTTACATAAGTTTGAAATGAGGTTACGGTATATGGACGATAGCTATAATAAAAATTTCCCGGACCAAACCCTGTTAATGGTCTTTCCCTGATCATATTGTAACCGGAAACCCATCTGTACAATCTCTCCATAGTAGAAAGGTCTGTTCCCTGATACGTTGCATTTACGATATCATCAAAATCATCGTAAGTTATAGTTTTATTGTAATCGGGAGCCAAATCCAGATATTTGTTTTCGCTTAGGATATATCCGAACAATATTATTATCGATACGGCAGAAACAATAAGGACATGTTTTATTAAACGGTATTTGATAATAAAATAAACAAATAGCATTGATATTAATGAGATATGAGCAGCTCTGGTATATGACAGGATTATTCCTGCAATAGATAGTGCCATTCCGGTATAAATCATTAACCTTGTCAATCTGTTTTTGTACCAATACAATAATAAAAACCAAAAAGGAAATATAATAGTTATCAAAGAAGCATAGCTAACATGATTCCTAAAAAACGGAGATACCGCACCACTTACAGTTGAAAAATCAAAATTTGTCAACGAATGTTTTCCCAATACAAATATCACCATTATTGTTGATATTAAAAGCAAATTTCTCAGTACCGGCTTAAGATTATTTTTATCCAAAATCAATACCGGTAGAAAAAACATAGGAATAACATACCACAATTTTGCAAGAAAAAACTTAAATGATATTATGCTATTATTTGCAAAGAGAGTTGTAAATAATATCCATACCAAATGAATCAACAAAAGTATTGTAATTGGATTTTTGAAATAACCAAAATCCAGGGAAGAATACCTGGCAGCTATGAAAACAAAACTGAAAAAAGTAATAATTATCAATACGGCTTCACCCGGAATATCAATACCGAATCCATTGGGCAAGTAATACTCAATAGTAAATGGAAGTATCAAAAAAAACAGATAAAGCAACCACCTGATATCTTTGAAAATATAAAAGGAAAAAGCTAAAACTACGGGTATAAACCACAAAAATATACTTTCCGTTACAATCCCCAAAACAATAAATATCATCAGGAGTATTGTAAAAGTATAAAAAAGAGTATTATATTTTGTCTTTAAAACAAATTGCATTTTGCCAAAAAATTAATCCCATTTTATTTTCTTAGCTTCTTCCAATATCAAAATGATAAGAATGCTAAAAAATAATGAAAGCAAAAAAGCTCCTATGACATACAATGATCTTTTCGGCCTATATTTACGAAGAGGAACTTCCGCTTTTTCCACTATATGCAAGACCTTAAAATCCGAATTGAAAATAGCATCCAATTGATTCAATTTTTCATTGTCCAGAGTCATTTGATCTATAAATTGCATCTTTTGCTTTTCTAGCGGAGAAAGCATAATCGAACCTTTATTGAAGATTTTAACCAAAGAATCCAATTCATGCAATTTCGATTCATTTCCCGCTATATTTGCTTTTAATAAATTTATGGAATCACGTTTGGCATAACGATCTTTAACAACAGCACTAAGCTTGGATTTCAAAAAGCTCAGTTTGCTTTTAGTCATCGTTAATTGTTCCGTCAATGCTTCACTCTGAGTTTCCGGATCATAAATTGAAAACCTTGTTTTTATAGCCTGTATTGAATCGTAAAGAATTTTCAATTTTCTGTTTTTATCCGATATTTCCAGATTGTATTTATTTATCTCCGATTGTTGTATTTTTTTTATCAGATTATGAACATCCGATTTTATTTTTTTCCTGGCATCATTTACCATTTTTGCCACTAACTCTTTGTCTTTTTCTTCCATCGAAAGTTCGATAGCATCTTTATCATTTTTTTTGACTTCAAACAACTTAGACAATTTTTTTCTTATTTTGAATTTACCATATTTTGAGGTACTGTCTATATCATAATGTTTGTACAGATCATATTTATTAATCAAATAATCTTTTATACTATTTGAATTTGCAATTGTCAATAATCTGTCAATGTCTTTTTTATCTCCGTAATATTTCTTTTGCACGGAAGTATTTCCAAGGGGATCCGGTTTGGACAAATCGGGACTTGCAGCATAAAACATAGTTGTAGCTCTATAGTAATCAGGCATCATCAACATTATGATAATTGTCAGTATTGTAACGATTGATGTTGCAATGATAATGTGTTTTCTTCGTTTATAAATCAATTTGACAACATCTATTAAAGTAGTATTTTGATCCATATTTATTTGATATTTAGGACAAAGATATAATAAAAGTAAATAGTATAGTAATTAACTTATTATTATTGTATTGAAGAACTTTAACTATTTTTTATTAATTTTATTTTTAATTAAAGATTTTAATATAATTTGAAATTATTTTATTTAAATATTGTATTTATTCTTCTGTCTTTTCTGCCGGGAAAGAATATCTATTTGCAAACTGTTATTCCTAAAGGTACTACTGAAAAAACAATCGAAGTGAAAAACGCTGTTATAGTTTCCGATAGTCTGACGATAATACCTTCATCTGTGGACATTTTCACAAAAGACAGCATTTTCCTTAAGATTAAAGATGATATTTTTTTAGACAATAATAAAATAATACTAAAGCCTGCTGCTTTTAAAAAATATAAAGATTCCATTCTCAATATCCGGTACAGAACTCTTATGGTAAATCTTGGAAGATACTACTTTCATCTGGATTCAATGGCTCTGAAACAGTCGGAAAAAGCTATTTATATCGGGTACGATATGGGAAAAGATGAAAAAAGACCTGTTCCTCTAATGCCTTCGAGATTGGATTATGACGGTAGTTTTTCAAGAGGTTTTTCTATTGGAAACAAACAAAATCTCGTTATGAATTCCAATCTCAATCTGCAAATGGAAGGAGATATCGGTTCGGGTATAAAGATTAACGCCGCTATTTCAGATGCCAATATCCCTATCCAACCGGAGGGCACAACCCAGCGGTTAAATGAATTTGACCGCGTGTTTATTCAGATTACTAAAGGGGGAAACACGGTTATAGCGGGAGATTATGAACTTAACAGTCCTCCCGGATATTTTTCCAGATATCATAAAAAACTTAAAGGAATAAATTATTCCAATATCTTGAAACTGAAAAATAATTATCAAATCAAAAACAGTGCAAGTTTTGCTATATCAAAAGGTAAATTTTCCAGAAATACCCTTAAAGTTGTAAATGGAAATCAGGGACCTTACAAATTAAGCGGTTCACAGAATGAAAGATTTTTGATTATTCTTTCCGGAACGGAAAAAGTATATCTGGATGGCAAATTGCTAATCAGAGGATGGGATCAAGATTATACTATTGACTACAATCTTGCCGAATTAACTTTTACACCCAAAATCATGATTACTGAGAATTCCAGAGTGATAGTGGAATTTGAATATTCGGATCAAAACTACTTGCGTACACTATATTCTGCCAACAGTATGGTAGGAGACAGTATGAAAAACTTTTATATCAACTTATACAGCGAAACGGATAGTAAAACTTCACAAGGATTGATAGATCTGGATTCCAATGATATCGCTGTATTAACTGCAAGCGGAGATGATGTTCTGAACAATGTAAGATCCGGAATACGTCCTGTTTCAAGCTCAGGAATTGTTTCTGAAAAGATTTTTTACTATAAAAAATATGAACCTTCGATAGCAGATTCTATTTTGGTATATACTCCGTATCCCGATAGTGCAAAGTATTTTGTTCTTTTTTCGGAAATAGGTGACAATTCGGGAAGTTATGATATCGACAATTCGATAGTAAACGGCAGGGTTTATAAATGGGTCGGTCAGGGAAATGGTAAATACGAACCTGTCATAAGATTGATACCTCCGGAAAAAAAGCAACTGATATCATTCGGTTCCAATTATAACCTTGGGAAAAATACCGGAATCAATGCGGAATTCAGTATCAGCAATGAAGATAAAAACAGATTTTCTTCGATTGATGACAATGATAATACGGGAATAGCCGCTTTGGTGCAAATGAATACAGCTAAAGAAATTGATTTGGAAACTGGAAAAATACTCATGGAAAATCATGGCAAGTACGAGTATGCGGGCACAAATTATAATCCGGTAAATCCTTACCGCTCACCGGAATTTACACGTGACTGGAATATCACCAAAAAAAATACTGAATACAACGAACACTTGTTAAGTAATATATTTAAGGTTAAAATAGGTAATTTTATTTTTAAATATAATTATGCTGGTTTTTTCAGAGACAATACCTTCAAAGGCAATAAACATGTTCCTTCGATAAATTACAATTACAAAGGGTTTTCCGTCTTTGCACAAAGCAATATCCTTACAACGAAAGACGAAAACCTTACATCTGATTTTTTCAGACCTAAACTGAATATTTCCCAAAAAATATCATTTTTGAATGATCTGAAAATTGGATTCTACTTCGAAAAAGAAAAGAATAGCATCAATTCTGCAACGACAGATAGCCTTACCGGTAATAGTTTTTACTATGATTATTATAAAATTTATCTTAATAGTTATGCTTCAAAATCCACTTCATTGAATATCTATGGTAGCTACCGGGAAGACTATTTGCCTGTACAAAACACCTTTGAAAAATATACGGGTGCAAAAGAATTGGGAATACAGGGAAGATGGAATGTCAAATCCGCTTCCATACTGACATATAATATCACATATCGAAGCCTTGAAATAAAAAACGACATTTCCAATATTCGAAAACCCGAATCCAATTTGCTTGGCAAACTGGGACACAAACTTAATTTATTTAAAGGTGCTATCCGGACAAATACTAATATTGAATTCGGTTCGGGACAATTGGCAAAATCGGATTTTGTTTATCTGAAAGTAAAGCCGGGAGAAGGTTCATATGTGTGGATAGACTACAATAAAAACGGAATTGAAGAAAAAGGGGAATTTGAGATAATAACAGGAATAGATACAGCCAATTATGTGAAAATAATTCAGTACAATAATGAATTTATCCGTACAAATTCTTCTTTGATAAATAATAACCTGAAGATATCCGGAAATAAATTTTTTAAAAAACCTGCGAGTAAATTCAATAAATTTTTAAGCAAATTGAATTTTACTTCAATATTCAGAATGACTCAAAAAACAGAATCAAGTGATAATGTACTCTTTATTCCGGTATTAACAAATCTTACCGATACCAGCCTGATATCTTACAATCTGTTTTACAACGGTATTTTATTTTTTAATCAGGGGAATCCTGTTTATGATCTGCGTTTGGGATATAAAAAAAATGCAAGTCAGCCATTACAACTCGAAGGATATAGTAAATTGGGACTGGAAGAATATTACTGGACTATGAGATATAACTACAGCAGGTATATGGACTTGATAAGTAAAATATCGTATGGATCCAGATGGTATGAATCCCAATCATATCAGGCAAAAAACTATTTGTTTGAATATTTTTCCATGTCGGAGGAAATAAATATTTTTTTCAGTAAAAAATTCGGACTGAAATTAAATTATAATTTTTCCAATAAAAAAAATCAACAAAGCGATAAAGAACAAGCATTGATTCATGACCTTCAATTGGCTGGAAAACTTGTTAACATAAAAAATTTCAGAATTAGCAGTTCATTCGGTTTTGTAAAAATAAACTTTTCGGGACTTCCTAATACACCGGTTGAATTAGCTATGTTGGACGGACTAAAAAACGGAGATAACTATCTGTGGAGTTTAAAACTAACTAAAAGGTTGAAAAATAATCTTGATATTATAATCCAATACGACGGTAGAAAAACCAGTGGAGCCAAAGTAATCCACATGGCTAAAATGCAGGCAAGGGCGGTATTTTGATGTTATTATGACAAGCTTTGAATTTCAAATCATTTAGCAATAAACAGATCATTGGTATAAATTGGAAAAGGTGATTTCCTCATTGACCGCATCGGGAACCAGATACCTTATGGATTTTCCTTCTTTGATAAGTTTTCTGATAAAAGAAGAGGAAATTTCCAATAATGGAGCTTTTAATGCAGTAATTTTTTTGTGATTGAGATAAGGGACATCCTCAAATCCCGGTCTTATATAAACAACAATGTTATAATACTTCAATATCACATCATAATTCTTCCAATGATGAAAATTCACAAGATTATCACTACCCATTATCAACTTGAAATTATAATCGGGATATTTTTCCTTTAAATAAGTCAATGTATCTATCGTATAGCTGGGTGTAGGCATGTTAAATTCAATAGTACAGGGTTTTATTTTATCATAATCACCAATAGCAAGCTCTACCAGAGCCAGTCTATCATAACTATCGATAAGATTTTGTTTTTTCTTAAATGGATTTTGAGGTGATATAACAAACCATACTTCATCTGTTTCCGTGAAATTAATAATATGATTGGCAATAATTAAATGTCCTGTATGTACAGGATTAAAAGAACCGAAATATAAACCTACATTCACTTCCAATTATATTATTATTGCAAAATCAAAGGCATAATCAATAATAACAAATCTTGATTTTCCTCCTCTTCTACAGGTTTGATTAATACCGGTGTTTTAGGATTTGAAAATTCTATATTTACTTCATCTCCTTCCATAATCGAAAGCAATTCCACAAAGAATTTTGCACTAAATCCCATAGTCAAAGGTTCTCCGCTGTATTTACAAGGTAATTGTTCTGTGGCATCATGAGCAAATTCAGGGTCTTCCGTTGCCAATGTGATACTATCTTCAGCCAAATTGAAAGTAACAAGATTAAAACTCTTATTTGCATAAATCAACAATCGTTTTAAGGAATTCATCAAATCCTTTCTGTTGATATTAAGAATATTTTGATTATCAACCGGTATCACATTATTGTAATTCGGAAAATCATCATTGATCAACGTACTGATAATTTTGAATCCGTTAAATTCAAAAAAAGCACTATTGTCATTCCAATAAATATTAACTTCTACATTTTCCGGTAAAGCATTTTTCAATAAAGACAAACCTTTTTGCGGTAACACAAAGGATTTTGTGGAATCAAAATTCAGTCCGTTATATGTAAATTTCACAAGTCTGTGACTATCAGTGGATACAAAATTCGCCTTATTAAAATCCAATTGAAATAAAACACCCGACATCGAACTTCTTACTACACCTACTTCTCCGACAGCTATCATTGTTTTTTCTATAGCATGTCTCAAAACAGTACTGTCAACAGAAACACTTTCGCCATCCGGAACCGGTTCTATTTCAGGGAAATCATCGGAATCATCAATTCCCATTTTGTATTTACCGAAACTTGATGTTATCAACAAACTGTTATCGTCAATTGTCTCAATGGTAATCGGTTGTTCCGGTAATGTACGCAAAGTATCCAACAAAATTTTAGCAGATATGGCAACTGAACCGTCTTCATGTCCCGTAACTTCGGTTTCCAATACTATTGAAGTTTCCAAATTAGTTGCACTTATTGTCAGATTATTGCCTTCCAAGGTAAAAAGAAAATCTTCCAATACCGGCATAATGGCTTTTGGACTGATAGCATTGGCTGCTATTGATAATTCTCTTGATAATTGAGCCGATGATGCATTAAATTTCATATGTTTGATTTTTTATTTTGTGACAAAAACAGCAACTACCTGAGTAGAATCTATAACTGTTTTACAGCAATTTTTGTACCAACGTACAAAAATAGAATATATCCTCCAATTATTATATTTTTTAAGGAAAATAATTGAATGACCGTATTTTTATTCCTGTAGTTTATAACCTATCCTGCATTTTTTACCTCCGGCTAATATAATTTAATCTTCTTCATATTATCCGAAACACGTTCCGGAGTTTTTTATTCTTTGCATGAAAAAGCACATCAAATATTTTCAAAACCTTCAATGTGTTATAAACTTGGGTATAATCAATTTTACTCATTCGCCTATTTATTTACTTGTTTTTATTTTATTATCATTAAAAATAATCTATTCATCTATTTTTATTAGCTGTTTTTCTAATAAATATCCTTATTCAAAGAAATAAATTTAATTTTACAGATATGTTATTGCTGGAAAATATAAAGATCGCATTAAGCTCGATAAAATCAAATTTATTGAGGTCACTGCTTACTATTTTGATAATAATGGTTGGCATTACTGCATTGGTAGGTATATTGACAGCGATAGATACCATTTTGTATTCCCTTAATGATAACTTTAGCAGCATTGGCTCCAATTCCTTCAAAATACAACCTAAATATGAAAGCCTGAAATCCAATCGCCATGGAAGAAAAAAGCGAGTCGGAGACAATATCAATTTCAGACAAGCAATGCAATTCAAAGAGAAATATCAATTTCCGGGAGCAAAAGTTACTGTTTTTACAAATTTTGTCAACGGAGCTACAGTTAAATATAAAGATAAAAAAACCAATCCTGTTATCAGTGTGACAGGCGTTGATGATAATTTTTTAGATGTGAAAGGTATAGAAATAGGAGAAGGTAGATATTTTAATAATAATGAACTGCAGGACGGAATGCATAAAGTGATTCTCGGTAACCAAATCGTTAAGAATTTATTCAAACTGAAAAAAGATAAGGTTATAGGTAAAATTGTTGATATCAATGGCTACAATTACAAAGTGATAGGAATAATCAAGGAAGAAGGTTCTAATAAAAACAGCAACAATGATCAAACAGCATTTGTCCCCTTGCTGAACGGAAAGAGATATTATCATTATGAAAACAAGCCATATCAAATAAATACCGGTCTTGAAAATTCCATGGAAATGGATGAAGCCATATCTTCTGCAACCGGTCTTTTCCGGAATATAAGAAAACTAAAAATTAAAGATCAAAACGATTTTGAAATTACTAAAAGTGATAATCTGCTGAAAATGATTAAAGATGCCACTTTCAAAATCAGGATCGCTACGATTGCCATTGCTCTCATTACTTTGCTAGGCGCTGCAATTGGTCTGATGAATATTATGCTCGTAACGGTTTCAGAGCGTACTAGGGAAATAGGAATACGAAAATCCACCGGCGCTACCAATAAACATATCTTGACACAATTTCTTACCGAATCGGTTATAATCAGTCAACTGGGCGGAATTTTAGGAATATTGCTCGGAGTTACACTGGGAATTGTTCTCGCCCATTATATCAAAGGGCATTTTGTGATGCCTTGGCTTTGGATTATCATTGCTTTGATCCTCAATACCATTGTGGGACTGATATCAGGAGTTTTCCCGGCAATAAAAGCATCAAAAATGGATCCGATAGAATCTTTGAGGTACGAATAAAAATGATTTTACGATAAAAACAAATTAATCAACTTCATATATGTGGTTTATACAGTGAAAGTTTAAACTTTTGACCGGGTAAGCATCATCACATTCTCTATATGATGTGTATGCGGAAACATATCTACTGCCTGTGATTTTATAGCATTATATTTTTCACTCAATAAAGCAACATCCCTTGCCTGAGTCGAAGGATTACAACTGATATAAACAATTTTCTCCGGTTCCAGTTTCAGTAAAGTTTCTATCACATCCTTGTGCATACCTGCACGCGGAGGATCAATAAATACTATATCTGGTTTTTCAAAATTTTCATTTAACACATCTTTTACATCACCGGTTTCAAATATCACATTATCGATATTATTCAATTTCGCATTGAGTTTTGCATCCTCAATAGCTTCTTTTACCACCTCTATTCCATATACTTTTTTTACTTTTCTACCTATATACAATGCAATGCTACCAATTCCCGTATAGAGATCCAATACATTTTCATTTCCTGTCAAACCGGCTAAATCTACTGCGATATCATACAATACTTTTGATTGTGAAGTATTCGTTTGGAAAAATGATTTGGGCGAAATAATAAATTCCACATCACCAAGTTTTTCTCTTATTGTTGATTCTCCTTTGTAATTGATAATATCCAGATCCAAAATCGAATCATTCATTTTAGTGTTTATAACATAATTAAGACTTGTTATTTCAGGAAATTTTTTATAAACCTCATCAAGCAAAGAACATATTTTTTCATGGTCATCAGCAGAAAAACTAATGATCACCATAGTTTGCCCGAGACTACTTGTTCTGATAATCATATTGCGCATAAATCCCTTATTGGCTCTTGCGTCCCAATAGGAATAACCGTGTTCCAATGTATAATCCCTGATGAAATTTCTTATTTCATTTGACGGTGAATCCTGCAAATAACAATGTTCGATTGGAATTATCTTATCAAAACTACCGGGAGCATGAAAACCTAAAACACTGGTTTCTCCAAATACGGCATCGCTATTTATTTCATCGGAAGTCAGCCATCGTTTATTTGAAAAAGAAAATTCCAATTTGTTTCTGTAATACTCTATTTTTTCTCCTCCTCTGATAGGTAATATTTCATCTATTTGGACTTTGGCTATTCTATCAAAAGCATCACGTACTTGTTTTTCTTTATATTCCAATTGTTTATTGTAATCAAAATGTTGCCACTTGCATCCCCCGCATACATCAAAGTGTGAACAAACCGGATCTACTCTGTATGGTGAAAGTTTTTTATAATTTCTTACTATTCCCTGAAATACCCCTTTTCTTTTTTTCAATAATAAAATATCTACAACATCTCCGGGAACTGGACCCTGTACAAAAATCACTTTACCATCATTTGTTTTGGCAACTGCTTTTCCCCTATCCGCAATATCAATAATTTTCAGATCTTCTAATATTCTTGTTTTTTTCATCTTGAGATACAATTTCAAATAAGAACAATCAAATTAATCAATTAGTTTAATTCACGTTTCAAATAAAATATTAAAAATATATGTAAAGTTACCTATTCAATCAAAAAGTAATCATATATAAAAATAAATAAAAAAAAAATTCAATCAAAACAATTGTTTTTAATCGTGATTATTTATATATTTGCATAACTATTAATTCAAACTATAAAATTATTATCATGAAAAAAGTTATACTATCTTTAATCGCCGTTTTATTAATTTTAAATTCATTATATTCACAATCACCCCAAAATAAAATTGAAAAATTTTATAAACAAACAAAACATTCAATTCAAATTATTAATAACAATTTATACAATGATTTGAAATTTGATTTGATTGGAAAGATATGTGTTGAAAATTGGGATGTTGATTCATTAGGTAATCTTAACAAAACTTCAGATGGATTGATTACAATGGAAAGTTTGTCTGGAGGAAAATATCTAATGACTCAAGAAGCAGATTTTATATTTGATAGTATCCCAACTCATATTACAACTAAAGCCTACCTAAATAGTTTAATTGAGTACGGAAATGACAACACTATAGATTCATTAATTGTCTATCTAACCCAAAATGGAGTTAAATCTATTTTCAGTAAACAAATAAACGATTTTGAAAATGGAAATATAATCAAATCAACTTCCTATGTTGATTATACCATATTTGGTTTACCTACAGGTCTCATCCAATCTGGATATACAAATTATTACTATGATAATAAAGATTTTCTAATTTCAGAAACCACCTATACCAGTTCATTTTGGGATGGTACTACAAGTGTTAGTGATAGTATTTTTTATACAAATAATTCCAAAGGTTATCCAACAGAATCATTGCATTTTGTAGCTGATAATGAAAAGATATTACAACAAACAGAAAAACATACTTATAAATATGACAGTGATGATAGACTTATAAAGGAAGAAATATATTTGATTCCTGATGATTGGACACTTTCTAAAAGAACAGTAACTACAATCAAACCTAAATTTTCGGTAAATCTTACTGAAAAAACTACCGATAAGGGTACAACATGGACTCCTTCTTCAAGAGATTCTACATATTTTACCAAGAACTTACCATTTGAATATCCAAATCGAACAACCTACGAACTTTATGAAAATGATACTTGGAAGTTGCAGAGCGTAACCATCAATAAAAACTGCTCGGGGACTTATACGGAAAATATCGATGATTTAGATTTTATCGCAGGATTTAATAATAACGATATTTATATTAAATCGGACCAAATCATAAATAATGCATCTGTCAGTTTATATAATGTAAATGGACAGCAAGTATTTTATAAAAAATATGAAATAATTCCAGAAAGGATTTTGACTAATAATCTGAAAACAGGAATTTATATTTTAAAAATTAATGGACAAAACCATAAAGGAATAAGAAAACTGATCAAGTTTTAATTCCGGTTTGATTATATACCGTTAGAAAAATTTGCCTCAAAAGTAAAATGTAACTAATTTTTTGTTTTACTTTTGAGGCAAATTTTTTAAATGAAAGCTACGGAAGTTAAAATAGAAGAAAGTTGGAAACAAATTTTATCCGAAGAATTTGAAAAGGATTATTTTGCCGGTATAAAAAATCATATCGTAAAGGATATTAAAGCAGGGAAAGTGATTTATCCACCGGGAAAATTGATTTTTAATGCTTTCAATCTTACTCCTTTTGACAAAATTAAAGTTGTAATTATCGGACAAGACCCTTATCACGGTCCGGGTCAAGCTATGGGTTTATGCTTTTCCGTTCCCGACAATATTGCTATTCCCGCATCATTAAAAAGAATATATAAAGAAATGCACAATGATGTAGGTATTACTATTCCCGATCATGGTAATCTTACCAAATGGACCCAACAAGGTGTTTTTTTGATGAATGCTATTCTCACAGTAGTTCATAAATCACCGGGATCACATAAAAATATCGGTTGGCAGTTGTTTACCGACACTGTAATCAAAAAGATATCAGAAAATAAAGAAGGAATAGTATTTTTGTTATGGGGAAATTTTGCAAAAGCAAAACGTGCATTGATAGATGAAAATAAACACTATATTTTAGAATCGGCACACCCTTCTCCACTTGCAGGAAATGCTTTTTTCGGTAATAATCATTTCTCTAAAACCAATGAGTTACTTATAAAACAAGGTAAAAAACCTATTGACTGGCAGGTTTAGATTTCTATTTCTTTGTACCGACTATAGTATATTCATATCTGTCATCACCATCGTAAATAGTATAATCTATCTGAATGGTATAGTCGTAATAAAATCCTTTTCCGGCTATGTCCCTGTATTTATCAAATTGCTGTGTGGGAATTCTTATTTCCAATTTGTAATCATCATCATAACATCCGTCAATATGCGCATTTAAAACCATCCAGGTATCTTCCAGCCAAGGAGCATCGATTCGTATATCATCACCATTTTTTTCGGAAATTACCAAATCGAATGGACCTGTCACACCTACCACATGTGATTCATATACCCCGGCAACCGGTAAAATACAATCATCATATTTTTCACATGATGATACCAAAATCATTAAAACTGCTAAAAATAATAGATGTTTCATCTGTTTAAAATTTTTATTTAAAATAGATAATAAAAATTTGTAATACATTTCAGGAACTCTCATAATTTTTTTTAATCATTCTTCTGCATTTAATTTATGATTAATAAAATTTATGCTCGTTTCATCTGTTTAAAATTTTAAAATAAATTTACTATATATCAAAATTACGGATTATACAGATGATTTTCTACAAAAGATAAAGACTTTAACAAGATCTTAATATAGTTTTAACAGATTTTAACCCAAATCAATGACTGAAAATATTTTCTCCTTTTTTTAAAATTATTTCCTTATTATTGAACAATATTTTCAGTGTATTTTTTGAATTATTGATTACTTTTGTTTTTTTCTTTTTAACTTTTATATTTAGTTTCGTACCTCTAAAATTGATTTTAAAATTCAAACCCTTCCATTTCGCAGGTAATTTAGGATTGAGGCTTAATCTATCATTTTTTATCTCTACACCACCAAATCCTTCAATTACAGATAAAGCGGTTCCTGCCATACTGGTAATATGGCAACCATCTTCCGTATCGTTGTTTATATCTTCCAGATCCAATCTCGATGTTCGTAAAAACATTTCATAAGCTTTGTCCTCATTGTTGATTTTATTTGCTAAAATACTATGAATACAAGGCGAAAGAGATGATTCGTGTACAGTCAAAGGTTCATAAAAATCAAAATTTCTCTTTATTTCTTCTTTGGAAAAATCATCTTGGAAAAAATATATTCCCTGTAAGACATCAGCTTGTTTGATAAAACAGGAACGCAGTATTCTATCCCATGACCAATTTTGCGAAATCGGTCTTTCTTCTTCCGGTATGAAACCGGCAGGTTGTATTTCTTTATCCAAAAATCCGCTTTGCTGTTTGAATACATCATGAACTTTATCATAAGGCAGATAAACATTTCTTTCGATTTCTTTCCAGTAACTTATTTCCTTTTTTATATCCAGTCCTGTTTTCTTAAGAATCTTTTTATATTGCTTTTTGTCGGATTGTTTCAGATCTTCCAGACTTTTTATCGTATATCTTAAGCACCACCGAGCCAGATAATTGGTGTACCAATTGTTGTTTACGTTATTTTCATATTCATTGGGACCTGTAACACCAAGTATCACATATCTTTGTCTCTTGCCGGAAAAATTGAATCTTTGAGACCAAAATCTACTTATACCTATAAGAACCTCCAATCCTTTACTGAAAAGATAATCCGTATCACCGGTAAATCTTGTATAATTATAAATAGCATATGCAATCGCGCCGTTGCGATGTATTTCTTCAAAGGTGATCTCCCATTCATTGTGACATTCCTCACCATTTATTGTGACCATCGGATAAAGTGCCGCACCGGAAGTAAAACCGAGTTTTCCTGCATTATCAATAGCTTTTTGTAAATGATTGTAACGATATTCCAATAGATTTTCCGCAACCTCAGGATCAGAAGTATAAAGATAGAAAGGCATACAATATGCTTCAGTATCCCAATATGTGCTTCCGCCGTATTTTTCACCTGTAAATCCTTTAGGCCCGATATTCAAACGAGAATCTCTACCAGTATATGTTTGATTCAATTGCAGGATATTATATCTGATTGCCTGTTGAGCCGAATCATCACCGAGTATTTCGATATCGCTTTTATCCCATATTTTGCGCCAAGCGACCGTATGCCTTTTCTTTATCTTTGTAAAACTTTCAGATAACGATTTCTCAAGTAAGTCAATTGCCATCTGATCCAATTGACTTTTATCGTAAAAAAACGATGAAACGGTAACTCCATATTTTTCAATTGAGATTTCACTTCCATTTAAAAAATCCATTTTATAAATATGGCTAAATCTTTGTGAGCTTTTTTTGATTTCCGGTTCTACATCCAGCAAATCCCCTTGGCAGAACACCTTGTTTGCTGAGGCGCAACTAACTAGAAAATCAGTCTTTTTCGTTTCTGCTTTTACTATTCCATATTCTTTGTTTACTTTAGTGGATATACCTCTCCAGAATTTTTCACCGTAATTGCTGTCTTCATTAAAAACATTGAAATCGGTATAACTGTCAATTTCGATTTTACCATCAAAATTTTCCGATTTAATATTGTATTTCAAAACACCCAAATCATCTTGCGCCATGCTGTAAAACAATTCCATATTGACTGAAACGATGTTGTCGTTTTTGAATTTCACTTTGAAATTTCTTGATAAAATAGATTTTTTCATATCCAATACCGCATGATAATCAAGTATTTCATTTTTATTGAGATCTAGTATTTGCCCGTTTATTTTGATATCCAGTCCAATCCATTTTACTGCATTTAATACTTTTGCAAAGTATTCGGGATATCCGATTTTCCACCATCCGACCTTGGTTTTATCAGGATAATATATTCCAGCCAAATAATTGCCCTGAAGGCTATCTCCGGAATATGTTTCGGGAAAGTTGCCACGCATTCCCATTTTTCCGTTTCCAATACTGAAAAGACTTTCGGAAATCCGCTTATATTGAGGATGAAATCCGTCTTCTATTATTTTCCAAGGATGTACAGTGATATATTTTTTCATTGATATGTTTTTTTTACAAAGGTATAAGTTGCTCCTTCATCTTTATAATACAAGCCCAATTTCACATAAGAATATGCTGCCAAACCCGCTACTATCCCTCCAATAATAATAGCAACAGGCGTTAAAAACCCTATCAAATTAACAGATATTCCCAATATGGTAAATATCCCACCACCTACCATACCTCCAATTGCAATAGCTATTAATTCTTTTAACCCTAAACTGTTACTATCTCTGTTATTCATAATTTAAATCTTAAAAGATATCTTTTAGTCCAAAATTTTCAAATCCCGGAATCACCTGATTTGCATTAGCAAGTTCTTTTGGATCACCGATTCCGATAGCCCTCATACCTCCTGCCAATGCTGCTTCGATTCCTTTGGGTGCATCTTCAAAAACTATAGTATTTTCCGGGTTTACACCCAGTGCTTCGCAACTTTTTAGAAAAACTTCCGGATGTGGCTTACTATTGACAGTCATCGTGCCATCAACAATATAATCAAATATATCCGTTATCTCCAATTTATCAAGTATCAGCCTTGTATTTTTACTTGCCGAACCTATAGAGGTCAAAATATCATTGGCTTGTAGTTCTGATATAAAATCTCTTACTCCCGGAAATACATCATCCGGTGTAAGTGATTGGATCAACTTAACATAATGCTTATTTTTTTTAGCAGTTAGACTCTTCTGTTCTTCCTCTGTTTTTGTTACTCCTGCCCATTGCAATATAAGTTTCAGTGATTCTACACGGTTTACACCTTTTAGTTTCTCATTTTGCTCTTTGGTAAGATCGTAACTGAATTCTTTAGCCAGTTCTTTCCAGGCAAGATAATGATATTTAGCCGTATCAACTATTACACCGTCAAGATCAAAAATACAAAGTTCTATTTTATTGTTCATTATATTTTTTTTGGATTTCCAAATATAACAAAAATGATTTTGTTTTAGTGTATTCAACCAGTATTTTCCGGAAATAATACATAGGAAAATTACTGATTAGTCAGATGATGATTTAAGTATTGTACCTGAGTTATACCACTTGAACTCCAAATTTTTTAATTATTTTTTTCAAACCCCTAACAAAAAAATACAGGTTTTTTTATGCAGATCCGGAGTTTTGTCCTTTTTCCATTTTGCTATTGATTTAGTTTGTATAAATTCATTTTCACCTGTTATTTCCGATGCTATACAGAACTTGATCTTACCATTCAAGCTATTAACTATCATCTCTATGATTCTATTATTGCGATAAGGAGTCTCAATAAATATGTGAGTTGTCTTTCTAGCTAAAATATCTTTTTCAATAAACTGAAGTTTTTTCTTTAATTCAGGTGTCTTTACCGGTAAATATCCGTCAAAAGTGAAATTTTGACCATTCATTCCCGATGCTGCGAGAGATAGAAAAATAGAAGAAGGTCCCGTTAATGGTTTGACTTCGATACCGAGATCATGAGCTCTGGAAATCACCATTGCTCCGGGATCGGCAATACCCGGCATTCCCGCTTCAGACATCAATCCGGTATCAAATCCTTCAAGAGCAGGTTGCAGATATTCTCCGGGAATATTACCGGTATTCCTTTTGTCCAATTCAAAAAACACCAAATCTTCTATACTGTCGGGATATCCCGATGATTTGATAAATCTTCTTGCTGTTCTGGCTCTTTCGACAATAAAATATTTTATTGAATGCATTCTTTTCAATACATTTTCAGGAATGGTATCTTTGATATTTTCGCTGATGGGAGTAGGTATGATATAAAGAGCCATAAGGATTATTTTAATACAAATTTAACTTATTTTAAAAAATTATATCAATATTTGCATAAAAACTAAATCTTTTAGATGAATAAGGATATTTTCACATTGAGGGATATTCAAAAAAAAGCATTTTTGGATAAGCTTAAAAAATATTGTGCCTATCAGGAGCGATGTCATTTTGATGTCACTAAGAAATTGCAAAAACTGAAAGCTGATGAAGATATGGCAAATGAAATAATATCAGAACTCATAACCGAAAATTATTTAAATGAAGAAAGATTTGCTATCGCTTATGTCAGAGGAAAACACCGGATAAACAAATGGGGGAGAAATAAAATAACAAGGGAATTGAAACAGCGGGATATCTCTACTTATCTTATCAATAAATCGCTTAAAGAAATTGTGGAGACCGAATATTTATCTATGTTAAGGCATTTGTTGGAAGAAAAAAATAAAACCATAAGAGCAAAAACCATCTATGAAAGAAAGAAAAAATTGTTTTCCTATGCTTACAGAAAAGGATATGAAAATGAATTGATAGCAGATGTATTGGATGAATTATTGTAAAGCAAATATTATACCGGTACATGAATATACCTAAGAAAATGCGTGAATATATGACATATATCATAAAAATTATTATATGTTTTGTCATGCACAATATACTTATGTAAAAAAAATTTTTAAACATAAAAAAAACCTTTGGAAAAAGTTTGTATTATTTGTGCCAAAGGAAATCTCGAAGATGTAATGGCTGCTCTTATCATGGCCAATGGTGCCGTAATGGAAGGAATAGAAGCTAATCTGTTTTTCACATTCTTCGGGTTAGATGCTATTACGAAAAAATACATGAATAAATTGCATACGGCAACAGTTGGAAATCCGGCTATGAGAATGCCGGGAGGTTTACCGTTTCCTACATTATTGGGTGCGCTACCGGGAGTAGAAGCAGGAGTTACAGCTATGATGAAAAAAGGAATGGATAAACTTGACATACCGCCTGTTGATGAATTTCTGGAAATGTTTACGGCAGGTGGCGGTAAGGTTTATGCTTGTAAACTGGCAATTGAAATGTTTGGACTTAAGAAAGAAGATTTATGGGAAGATGTAATTGATATCATCACAGTGGGGCAGTTCTATGAACTTTGTGACGGAGACAGAACTCAGATTATTTTCACATAATTCATTCTATATTCAATAGTTTTAATAGTAGTGGTAAGTGTCATAATTTCATATTGTGACACTTATTTTTTTATTATTAATTCTAGTTCCCGATTTTTTTTTATTATTTTGCTTTTTTATATGATCAACGGAAAAATCTATGAATAATATACCTTTTGAAAAAATAGTACATAAATACGGGACACCCCTTTATGTGTATCATGGAGAAAATATCGAGCAGCAATATGCAAAATTAAAAAAAGCTTTTAGTGAAGTGGATACCGAAATTCATTATGCTATGAAAGCAAATGAAAATATTGAAATATTGAATATCATTAAAAATTTGGGTGGTGGTATCGATGCGGTTTCCGCCAATGAAGTTGACAGAGCTTTAAGTATCGGTTTCAAACCTGAAGATATCGTTTTCACTCCCAGTTGCGCATCTGTCGATGAGATTTTATATGTTCTGAATAAAAAAGTCAATGTTCATATAGGAGCAATAGAATATTTTCCTTTATTGGGAAATGAATTAAACGGAAAGAAGATAGGCTTAAGGATAAATCCCGGTGTAAAAATCGGTGGAAATCAAAAAATTGCTACTTCGCATAATGATTCCAAATTTGGAATCCCTGTTGTTTTTATTAATAAAGTCAAGGATTTACAAAAAGAATATGGATTTGTAATAAACAGCCTTCATATACATACGGGATCCAATATTTCAAATGTAAATGATTTGATCAAATCGATTGATAATATATTTAAATATGCTTCTATGTTTGATCGTATGGAATATCTTGATATTGGCAGTGGGTTGAAAATAAAATACAAAGACGATGATAGAGAGATAGATCTGAATGCTTATGCCGGACATATAAAAAAGAAATTGAATGCGCATAATCAAAATCTAAAAATAAAGATCGAACCAGGAAAATTTCTTGTAGGAAATGCAGGCTATCTTGTTACTACCGTCAATATGGTTAAACAAGGGTACAATAAAATATTTGCAGGATTGAATTCGGGTTTCAACCATCTTATCAGACCGATGTATTACGAAGCATATCATGAAATAATAAACATAAGCAATCCGCATGGTGAAATGAAAAAATATGATGTAGTCGGACAGTTGTGTGAAGAGGATACCTTTGCTTATGACCGTATGTTGAATGATGTAAGAATAGGCGATATTGTAGTGATTAAATCCGCAGGAGCTTATACAGCTTCAATGGCAATGGAATACAATCTGAGAAATAAACCCAAAGAGATATTATATTTCCGGGATAAAATAACAGAGATATAAATTTGCAACGGATAATCGAAGATTGTACATTGTAAAAAAAATCGAAAATAATAAAACATATAAGTTTTTTTACGGACGATATTATATAGTAACCAGATATGTAAACGTTCTATCACAATACCGCAACTGAAACATTTAAAACTACCAATAAAAAAGAGGCTGTTTTAATTGACAGCCTCTTCCACTTTTAAAAATTTGTTATCATGAAAAATTAGTATTTTTCACACAACATTCACACACTTAATAAAAGTATTAATTTAGATTTTTCTTGATTGAATACAATTTATGTACATCAGGAGTAACAACAAATTCTATTCTTCTATCATATGCATGAGCATCTTTTCCTTCCATCAATTCACCTGTAGTGTATTGATCAGCTCTTCCGGCTCCTGACAATTGTTTTCCATTTACACCTTGTGAGATTAAATATCTTACGGCATTAACAGCTCTTGCTGAACTTAGTCCCCAGTTGTCTTTAAACTTATATCTTGTTCTTCTTACAGGATCAGGATCGGTATGACCTTCTACCAAAACATCCATTTTGGGATTTTTCTTAAAGATCTCTGCCATCATATCCAAAACATTCTTTCCTTCTTTGCTGATTCTGTCATCACCTTTTTTGTAAAGTATCCTGTTTGGAAGTGAGATGTAAAGCTTATCAAATTTTTGGATTATTTTCAATCCTGAATTATCAATAGTACTAAATGCATCTTTAATGTCATTTTCCAATTTAGTTAATGCCTGTGCTTTTTCTTCTGACAAATTTTTATATTTCATCATATCACTTTTAGTAGTACTTAAGTCAGATGAAAGTTTGTTTACTTGAGATGTCAAATCAGCTTTTTGCTCATTACAACTTTTCTTAAGATCCATAAGTTGTTTTTCATAACTCTGAGCCATTGCATCTTTATCGGCTTGTAGGGCTTTGTATTTTTTTGATGAAACACATGAACTTAAAAGCACTGATCCTACCAATAACAAAACTACGATTTTTGAAAATGTTTTCATTTTTTTTCACTTTATGTTAATAAATAATAATATTCACACTGCGAAATTAATAAAAAAAATAATTGCAAGCATTATTTTTATGAAAAAAAAATAAGTTTTTTACATAAATTTAAATTATTAACGAATAACAATGTAATTATTATCTATTTTACTTAAAATAATTGTAATTTAGCGCTTTTGTCTTCATTTAAAATATAACTTATGAACCATAGAGTAATTATAGAGCCATTTAGGATAAAAACCATAGAAAAAATCAAAATGACCACTGAGTCCGAAAGAAAAGAACTCATTGAAAAAGCTCATTATAATCCTTTCCTTCTCAATGCGGAAGATGTTATAATCGATTTGTTGACTGATAGTGGCACATCAGCCATGAGTGCAGATCAATGGGCGGGAATTTTGAAAGGAGATGAAAGCTATGCAGGAGCTAAAAGCTGGTTCAAAATGCGTGATGCTATAGTGAATATGACCGGATACGAATATATTTTGCCAACACATCAGGGAAGAGCGGCTGAACATCTGTTGTATGGAAAACTTGGCGGAAAAGGGAAAGTTTTTATTTCCAATACACATTTTGATACTACAAGGGCAAATATTGAGTATTCCGGTGCAAAAGCGATAGATTGTCCTATTCCCGAAGGATTAATCCCCGATCTGGACCATCCTTTCAAGGGAA
>Ga0256913_10000042_pt1 | contig 48829 bp, 30 predicted proteins | sample Axial_MatmetaG_FD_185970 | JGI IMG/M metagenome (GOLD analysis project Ga0256913, IMG submission 185970) | Deep-sea worm associated microbial mat communities from Axial Seamount, Juan de Fuca Ridge, Pacific Ocean - Axial_Mat | ecosystem: Environmental > Aquatic > Marine > Oceanic > Microbial... | reverse complement strand
TCAGGCACATACCGTAGAAGTAAAAAAGAAACTAGATGAATCAAAAGAAGAGCTTTTGCCTAGAATAATTATTGATATACGAGAAAAAGTTTTTAGTAATTCTAAAGAAATTATAGTGCCTTTTGAGCTTGATTTTAAGATTGAAGGAATAAAATTTATTGTGCCTAAAATTGGTGATAAAAAGAAACTTTTAGAATTATCTACAAGAAATGTAAAATATTTTCATCGTGATAAATTAAGTCAGTATGAAAAAATAAATCCTGAGAAAAATATTCAGCGAAAGCTGGAAACTATGAAAAAAGATTTGCGTTTACAGGATTTACCAGAACATATTGAAGGGTTTGATAATTCTAATATTCAAGGAACAAATCCTGTTGCTTCTTGTGTTGTATTTAAGAAAGCAAAACCTAGTAAGAAAGATTATCGTCATTTTAAGATAAAAACTGTTGAAGGTCCCGATGATTTTGCAAGTATGGAAGAGGTAATAAAACGCCGCTACACCCGATTGCTCGATGAAAAACAATCTTTGCCTCAACTAATTGTAATAGATGGCGGGAAAGGTCAACTTGGTTCGGCTGTTAAAGCCTTGAAAGAAATAGGATTATACGGAAAAATTGCAATTATAGGTATAGCCAAAAAGTTAGAGGAAATTTATTTTCCGGGCGATAGCATTCCGTTATATCTTAATAAAAATTCGGAAACTTTACGGATAATTCAGCAAATACGTAACGAGTCGCACAGGTTTGGGATTACATTTCATCGCAAATTGCGTTCTAAAGAATTTATTAAATCGGAGCTTGAAAATATTAAGGGAGTTGGTGCCAAAACTCAAGAGCTTTTACTTAATAAATTTAAATCGGTTAAGCGAATTAAAGAATTAAAAATTGATGAGCTTACTGATGTATTAGGTAATAAAAAGGCGGAAATTGTTTATAACTATTTTCATCAAAATAAATCATAAATATAAGATTTGCTAACTTTGAAAATCAATAAATTAAACCATATAATTATGAAAATATTTAACATATTATTAATTGCAATTGTTTTAGTTTCGTGTGGAGGAAACAATGAAAAGCAAGAACAAACAAAGGAAGAAACTCCGCAAGTAGTTATTAGTAAGCCAAATTTAAAACTAGAGTCTGATGTTATGACACCTGAGGTGCTTTGGTCGTTTGGTCGCTTAGGTGATGTGCAGGTTTCGCCTGATAAAACAAAATTGCTTTACGGAGTATCGTATTATAGCAAAGAAGAAAACAAAGGGAATCGTGAGCTTTACACAATGAATATTGATGGTTCTGGCAAAAAAAGATTAACTGAAACACCTATTACTGAATTTAATGCTGTTTGGTGTAAAGATGGTAAAAAAATTGCTTTTATGTCGTACGAATCGGGCGAAGGACAAATGTGGATGATAAATGCTGATGGAACAAACAGAAAACAAATTACTTTTATTGATGGAGGAATAACAGCTTTTGGTTTTTCACCTGATTATTCAAAAGTATTTTACACAAAAGAAATAAAACTCGATAAAACTGTTAAAGATGTGTATCCTGATTTAGAAAAATCTTCGGGACGAGTAATGACAGATTTAATGTATCGCCATTGGGATACTTGGGTTGATACTTACAGTCATGTTTTTATTGCTGATTTTAAAGATGGAAAACTTGAAGGAGATATAGATTTGTTAGAAGGAGAAAAATATGAATGTCCTATGAGACCTTTTAGTGGGATTGAACAAATTTCGTTTACTGCTGATAGTAAAAAAATTGCATATACTTGCCGAAAGAAAACAGGTTTAGAATATACATTATCAACAAATTCCGATATCTACTTATACGATTTATCTACAAAAGAAACCGAAAATCTTACTGAAGGAATGATGGGTTACGATGTAAACCCTGTTTTTACATCTGACGGAAAAAATATGATTTGGGAAAGCATGGAACGAGATGGTTACGAGTCTGATAAAAATCGTTTATTCATAATGAATTTAGAAACAAAAGAAAAGAAATATTTAACCGAAAATTTTGACCAGAATGTGGGGTCTGTTAGTTTATCGGAAGACGAAAAGTTTGCATATTTTGTTAGCGATTGGCATGCAACTGATGAATTATACAAAATTAATCTGGAAACTGCCGAAATAAAGAAGATAACAGAAGGTATTCATAATTACAGAACTGTTACACAGGTAGGCGATAAATTAATTGCTACCCGTGTTTCTATGTCGAAGCCAAACGAAATTTATTCTGTTGATGAAGCTACAGGCGAAGCAACAGAGCTAAGTTTCGAGAATAAAGATTTATTGGCACAATTAGAAATGGGAAAAGTTGAAAGCCGTTGGGTTACAACAACCGATAATAAACAAATGTTAGTTTGGGTAATTTATCCGCCACATTTCGATTCTACAAAGGTATATCCTGCTTTACTTTATTGCCAAGGTGGTCCGCAGGGAACTGTAAGCCAGTTTTGGAGTTTCCGTTGGAATTTCCAGATGATGGCTGCAAACGATTATATAATTGTAGCACCAAATCGTAGAGGTTTACCAGGTTTTGGGCAAGAATGGAATGAACAAATTTCGGGAGATTATGGTGGACAAAATATGAAAGATTATTTATCGGCAATTGATGCAGTTAAACAAGAAGCATATATTGATGAAAATCGTTTAGGTGCTGTTGGTGCAAGTTATGGTGGGTTTTCGGTTTATTGGCTAGCAGGAAATCATAATAAAAGATTTAAAGCATTTATTGCTCACGATGGTATGTTTAATTTAGAGGCACAGTATTTAGAAACCGAAGAAATGTGGTTTGTAAATTGGGATTTAGGTGGTCCGTTTTGGGATAAAGATAATAAGATTGCACAGCGTTCTTACGCAAATTCACCTCATAAATTTGTACAAAATTGGGATACTCCAATAATGGTAATTCATAGCGAAAAAGATTACAGAATTGTTGCTTCGCAAGGTATGAGTGCTTTTAATGCAGCAAAACTGCGTGGTATTCCTGCAAAATATTTATATTTCCCAGATGAAAACCATTGGGTATTGCAACCACAAAACGGTATTCTTTGGCAAAGAGAATTTTTCTCTTGGCTCGATAAATGGTTGAAGTAAAAATTTTAGAATAAAATAAATTTAAGAATGCAAAGTTTTTTATATAAATGCTTTGCATTTTTTTTGTTTAATTAGAGGAACGCGAAGGGATTCGTGCAAGCAGAGGGAGAAATCATACGAAAGGATTTGTGCGGTGGGATAATTATTTTTTATTCTGTGGTTTAAATCCTATCTTTTTTCTGTTCTTTTGTTCTAATTCTTGTTGTTTAATTTCTTTCATAAAAAAATATAGTAAATTTATTTGTGTTTAGTTTATTAGGGAGAAACTAAAGCTAGCAGGAAAAAAAATAACTAACCACAGATTATCGGAATTTAAAAAGATTAAAAAATCCAAATAATCCTAAAAATCTGTGGTAGAGAAATCATAAAAAATCAGCGTATATCTGCGTCAAAAAACATTTAGGCATTTAACACTTTAGCAATAGAACAATAGAGCAATAGAACAATAGAGCAATAGAACTTTAAAAATATTAACCACAGATTATCAGATTAAAAAGATTAAAAAATCCAAATAATCCTAAAAATCTGTGGTAAAGAAATCATAAAAAATCAGCGTACATCTGCGTCAAAAAACATTTAGGCATTTAACACTTTAGCAATAGAACAATAGAGCAATAGAACTTTAAAAATATTAACCACAGATTATCAGATTAAAAAGATTAAAAAATCCAAATAATCCTAAAAATCTGTGGTAAAGAAATCATAAAAAATCAGCGTATATCTGCGTCAAAAAAACCATTTAACCATAGAACAGTAGAACCATTTAGCAATTTAACCACAGGTTATTAGCTTATTTATTAAGATAAAATTTGAATTTAATAAAATATATCATACATTTGTTACGTATTATATGTAACGTATTATATGTAACGCGTGATAAGTAAAAATTAAATTATGAAATCGAATAATCCATTCCCCACATATTCTTATAATTCCCCAAAGTACTTTTGCGATAGACAGAAAGAACTTGAACAGCTTACCGGAGCATTAGCAAATGGGAGAAATGTAGTTTTGCTATCGCTTAGACGAATGGGAAAAACAGGCTTAATAAAACACTTGTTTTACAAACTCAAATCAGATAAAAATATTCAATGTTTTTATTTCGATATTATGGATACAAAAACTCCCGATGATTTTGTTAATATGTTAGCAAATTCATTAATAGGAAGTTTCGATAATAAATCGGGAAAAATATTTGATAAGGTATTACAGTTTTTTTCAAAGCTTAACCCTGTAATAAGTATAAACCCGGAAACAGGAGCTCCAAGTATTGAGCTAAAACATAATACAATAGAACAGTCTAAAACAACAATAACAAGTATTTTTAACTATTTAGAACAGCAAAAAAAGAGAGTGTATATTGCCATAGATGAGTTTCAGCAAATAACACAATACAAAGAAACAAGCTTCGAGGCTTTTCTTCGTTCACGTATTCAACATTTGCAAAATATAAACTTTATTTTTAGCGGAAGCCAGCAACATATACTTATGTCAATGTTTGGCAATTACAGTAAACCCTTTTATCAATCGGCCGATTTCCTTAAACTAGATAGAATTAATAAAGAAGTATATTGTAATTTTATTGTGAAGAAATTTGCCGAAACTAATAAAAAGGTATCAAAAGAAATAGTTTTAGATTTACTAGATTGGACAGATATTTATACATTTTATGTGCAAAATACTTGTAATAAATTATGGTATATTAGCGACAAACAAGTGAGCACAAACGACTTGAAACAAACAAAAGAGACAATAATAAACGAAAAAGAATATTTTTACTCAAATTTAAAAAACTTATTTAATAGTTCGCAATACAAACTCTTAGAATCTATTGCGATAAATAATGGGGTAAAACAACCAACAGCAAAAGATTTTATAAAAAAATTTAATTTAGGAACTCCGAGCACAATAAATTCGTCGCTTAAAGCTTTAATCGAAAAAGAATATGTTTATAAAGAAAATAACGAATATAAAGTTTATGATATATTTTTAATTAAATGGATACAGAAAAATAATTGATTAGTGCATTAGCGGCATTAAAAAGATTAAAGAAACAATAAATCCCAATAATCCTAAAAATTTGTAGTAAAGAAATCATAAAGTATCAGCGTATATCTGCGTCAAAAAAACCATTTAGCAATTTAGCAGGGCAAACCTTTTTTTTAAAAATTTGGATGTTAAGATTTATAAGCTGTTATTTTTTTGTTTTTCCTTTTGTCTTGAAACAAAAGAAAGAAAAATTCAAGACCACATATAAATAACTTATTTTCTACATTTCATTTCGCTAAAATTTAAGAACTTGCTTCCTTTGGTCGCTTCGAACAGCTTAAATTTTTACCGCTTCATTACATTTGAAAATCTACGTTATTTCTCTGATGTCGTGAAAACACGCTTAAAAAATAGAACTGTTTTTTATACGTGGTTAATCCGCATTCAGGAAATTGCGTTAAAAAAATACAAACCAGAAACGATTAAAAAAGAAAAGTGTTTGAACGAGTTTAGGAGTGAGTTCTTTTCTTTTCAGTGGAGGGTTTGTATTTTTAGCAAATTTACTGGCAGCGGTGGCTTTTTGTTTACTTTTCAGCTATTGGAAAAGTAAAAGCCTGTCTGGCTTGAAGACATAATAAATATTACAGAGTATTTTTTTTATATTAAAGTATGAGTTTGCCCTGATATATTTTACTTAAAAAATAGCTTTCTCAAAAAAAAATATTAATTTAGCATTTCTTTTAAAATCTATAATTATGATAAAAAAATCTTATATTTTATTTTTAGTAGCTTTATTTATTTTTAATATATCCCTTGCTCAGGATATTTCTAATAATGTAGATACTTTAAGTAAAACAGATACTAATGAAACTTTAGTTACTGATACATTGTTAAGCCAACAAGATAATGTATATAAAGAAGAATTTAAACAAGCTGAGGACACACTTGAAGAAAAGAGAGATACAATAATTGAAAAAACTATTAGCGAAAAAATTAATGATGTTTTTGAACCTTTTGTTAACGCAATGGGAGAAATACTTTTTTGGGATCCTTTTAGTGCAATTGGTATTTATGACCCCGTAGTTTATCACGAAGATGGAACTCCATACTGGGTTATTGGCTCAGATGAGATTCATCATAAAGATGGATCTGCTTATAATATTAGAGAACTAACTAAAGATGTTGAGAATGGAGATACAATATATCTTGTTAGTGCTACAGATAGCTTATTTAAGTTAAATGAAACTATAATAGAAGTAAAAAATAATGATTTATTATATAAATTAGATGGTAAGGAATATTATATAGTAGAAAAATCAAAAAAACATATTCCTTTTATTGTTGTATGGTTAGTTCTTGGTGCATTATTTTTTACCATTAGAATGAAATTTATTAACATAAGAGGTTTTAAACATTCTATTCAATTAGTACAAGGAAAATTTGACAAACCCGGTGATGAAGGTGAAGTGTCACATTTTCAGGCCTTAGCAACTGCATTATCAGCAACAGTTGGTTTGGGTAATATTGCAGGTGTTGCTATTGCGATAACTGTTGGTGGTCCCGGAGCTACTTTTTGGATGATTGTTGCCGGTTTAATAGGCATGTCAGCAAAATTTGTAGAAGTTACTCTTGGAGTAAAATATAGAACAATAGATAAATTTGGCGAAGTATCGGGTGGCCCTATGCATTATTTATCTAAAGGTTTAGCAAATAAAGGCAAGTTTTTTAAGGGTTTAGGTTTAACTTTAGCTTTTGTATATGCAATTCTTGTTATTGGTGCTTCAATTGGTGGAGGAAATATGTTTCAATCTAATCAAGCATTTCAACAATTTGAATTGTTAATTCCGGTTATGGAAGGACAAGGTGCTTGGTTTGGTATAGTTATGGCTGTTTTTGTAGGGGTTGTTATAATTGGCGGAATACAAGGAATTGCAAAAGTTACCGAAAAAATAGTACCATTTATGGCTTTGTTATATTTAGTAGCCGCACTTATTATTATTGCAATTGATTATGACCAAATTGGGCATGTGTTTTCAATGATTTTTAATGGTGCATTTTCTCCCGCTGCACTTAAAGGAGGTGTATTGGGAGTTCTAATTGTTGGTTTTCAACGTGCTGCATTTTCAAACGAAGCAGGTATTGGTTCTGCTTCTATTGCTCACTCTGCAGTTAAAACAGACGAACCTGTTAGTGAGGGGATAGTTGCTTTGTTAGAACCATTTATCGATACTGTGGTTATTTGTACATTAACAGCTTTAGTTATTGTTTTTACAGGATATCACGACCCTGCTGTTGCTGCAGGATTAGATGGAGCTCAACTTACTTCTAAAGCTTTTGGTAGTGTAATCTCATGGTTCCCATATGTATTAGTTGTTGCTATTATGCTTTTTGCATTTTCATCTATGATTTCTTGGTCTTACTATGGTTTAAAAGGTTTCGATTACCTTTTAGGTGGAATAATTGAAAAACTTACAGGCAAGAAAACTTACACAAAATATATTTATTTTACAATATTTTTATTTTTCACAATCGTAGGTGCTGCTTCATCAATGACTGCCGTAATGGATTTCTCTGATATGATGATTTTAAGTATGGCTTTCCCTAATATAATTGGATTGCTGATTCTGTCTCCTGAGGTTTATAAAGATTTAAAATCGTATCTTCGTAGAGTAAAATCTGGAGAAATAAAGAAGTATAAATAGATTTCATGGGTAGATATATACATTATGTAATATTATCACTTTTTTTAAGCACAAATATTTTTGCTCAATTTTCTGATGATTTTTCTGATGGAGATATTACAAATAATCCTACTTGGATTGGAAATATCGATAGCTTTATTGTAAACACAAATCACGAATTACAACTAAATGCAAATGATGCAGGAACATCGTATATTGCAACTGCCAGCTCTGTTGTTGATAGCACTGAGTGGCGTTTTTTGCTAGATATAAACTTTTCACCTTCGGCAAATAATAATGTTTCGGTATTTTTGGTTTCCGATGTGTCTGATGTATCAGGCGATTTAAACGGATACTATATAAAGATAGGTGAAAATTTAGCTGATGATGGAATAGATTTATACAAAAAAACAGGTTCTACTTCTACAAAAATTATTGATGGAACTGCAGGTATTGCTGCAAGTGGCGGATTGTTTAATATAAAAGTTATTCGTGATAACTCAGGAAATTGGGAGATTTTTGCCGATGATACAGGTGGCGAAAATTTTGTTTCGCAAGGTACTTGTTTTGATAATTCAATAACAAGTTCGGCATTTTTTGGTATATTTCTAAAATATACATCATCGAATACATCAAATATTAAATTTGATAATATTTATGTTGGCAATGTAATTGTTGATACTGTTCCGCCAAGTTTAACAGATTTATCTGTGCTAAATGATACAAGTTTACTTTTAAGTTTTTCTGAAAATTTAACACCAATTTCTGCCGAAAACATAGCTAACTATTCAGTAAACACAATTGGAAATCCAATAAATGCAATTTTGCAAACAAACCAGACTGATGTAATTCTTATATTCTCTCAACAATTTGTTTCTGCACAGCAATACACTTTATCTATCAATAATATAGAAGATTTGGAGGGAAATGTATCATCACAAATTGATACAAATTTTATGTTTGTAGAAGTTTTGCAAAACGATATAGTGATAAACGAAATTATGGCAGACCCAAACCCAAGTGCAGGTTTAATCGAAGATGAAGAATGGATTGAAATTTACAACACAAAATCTTATCCGATTCAAACAACCGGTTGGAAATTGCAAGCAGGAACAAGCACAAAGAATTTACCCGATTTTACAATTCCCGCAAATTCGTATCTTGTAATTTGCGATGACGATACATTAAGTTATTTTCAAACTTTTGGTAATGCTATTGGGATACCAACATTTCCTGCTTTAACAAATTCGGGAACTACAATAAATTTGATTGACGAAAATGGAGTCGTAATTTCAACAGTTTCTTATACAGATGCTTGGTATCAAGATGATGTAAAAGATGATGGTGGTTATACTCTAGAAAGAATTGACCCATTAAATAATTGCTCTGAAATGGGAAACTGGATTGCTTCAAACTCAAGCAATGGAGGAACTCCTTGTACACAAAACTCTGTTTTTACAAACAACCAAGATACAATTCAGCCAAGTTTAATTTCTTTAACTAACGATGGAATAAATAAGCTTTTTGTAAGTTTTAGCGAGGAAATAAATAGCTCTTTAACAAATATTGCAAACTATCAGATTTCGCCAAATTCTGTTGCAAATATTACTGCAACAAGTTCAAGTACAGTAGAAATTTTACTTGCAGATACTTTTATTTCGGAAACAAGTTATACAGTTGTAATCAGTAATATAACAGATGTTTGCGATAATACTATGCAAGACACAAGTCTTAGTTTTACTCATTACGAGCTTCAAAAATTCGATTTAGTGATAAACGAGATTATGTTTGACCCAAGTCCTGTGGTTTATTTACCTGAAGTGGAGTATGTTGAACTGTATAATAAAACAGCTTTCGATATTTCTTTGCACAATTATATTTTTAATTATGGAAACTATAACAGCACAATTCCTGATGCGGTAATTGAGGCAAATTCGTATTTAATTTTATGTCAAGAAGATAATGTGCAAGAGCTTGAAACTTATGGAAATGTTGTTGGTTTGGCAGGTTTTTCATTGAGTAATAACGGGCAGCTGCTTTCTGTTGAAGATAACAAAGGAAATATTATTCATTCGGTAAACTACGATATTGCTTGGATAACTGATGAAAATAAAACTGATGGTGGTTGGTCTTTAGAGCAAATTGACCCAAATAATGTTTGTGGCGGTGAGTACAATTGGGCTGTTTCAACTTCGTCTAATGGAGGAACACCGGGCGAGGAAAACTCAATTTTTGCAGAAAACCCCGATTTAATTTCGCCTGAAATTATTCGTGCGGTTATCTTAGATACAAATAAAATTGCAGTATTTTTTACTGAAACCCTTGTGCTTGATACAATTACTACCGATTATTTTACAGTTGATAATGCTGTTGGTGATGCAATATCTATAAGCTCTAGTTCATCGGACAATACAAGTATTGAGTTAAGTTTTAATACAAATTTTGCAAACGGAATAATTTACAAACTTACTTTTAACCGACAAATTGCCGACTGTGCAGGTAATATGGTTAACGCAAGTTCATCGGCAAGATTTGCTTATGCCGAGCAAATTTCTGTAAACGATATCGTGATAAACGAAGTGCTTTTTAACCCAATAGACAATGGTGTAGATTATGTTGAAATTTACAATCGCACAAACAAAGTTTTTGATTTGTTGGATTTGAAAATTGCAAATCGCGAAGATGGTTTAGTTGATAATATTAAAAATATTGTACTATCTAATTACTTAATTTTTCCCCAAGAATATATCTTAATCTCTAAATCGGAGAAGAAAGTAAAAGAGCAATATCAAACAAAAACAAAGTTTAATTTTATTGATATTGAAACAATGCCAACATATTCAAACGATATTGGAACAGTTGTGCTGATTGACCGTTCGAATATTGTAATTGATGAGTTTGAGTATAACGAAGATATGCATTTCCCTTTGTTGGTTTCTGTTGATGGTGTAAGTTTAGAACGCTTAAACCCCGATGCTCCTACAAACAAAGCAAACAATTGGCATTCGGCAGCAGAAACTGTTGGCTTTGGTACACCCGGATATGAAAATTCGCAATACAATCCCGAAGCTCAGGGTGGCGGAGGAATTGAAATCCCTAACGAAATATTCTCACCCGATAACGATGGATTAGAAGATAATCTTACAATTTATTACAATTTCGACAAACCCGGCTATGTTGCTAATCTTTATATATTTGACGCAGCAGGTAAGCTGATGATACAACTTGCAAATAACCAATTACTTGGTGTTGATGGTAGTTATATTTGGAATGGCATCGACCAATATAATCAAAAAGTAAAAATTGGAATTTATGTTATTTTATTTGAGGTTTTTGATGAAGATGGAAATGTAACTCGTTACAAAGAAAAATGTGTTGTTGCAGGTAAGATATAGACTTTTAATAAATGAAAAAATTATTTTTTATATTGTTAATAATTTTAAGTTTTTCGGTTTTTGCCGAAAGGACTTTTGTTGAAGTTGATTTAAACAAAGGTATTATTTCTTCGGTAGATAATTCCATTAATTATAAAAACTTTAGCGATACAAGTAAATATGTTATTGATGAAAAAGGCGATACAATTTTTTTGAAAAAAAGAAAATTTACAGCAATTCTTTTAACAATATTAACAGGCCCATTGGGTGGACACAGACTGTATTTAGGAACTAAACCAATTGTTCCTGTTGTATATGCAGTAACACTTGGCGGTGGTTTGCTGGTGATTCCTATAATGGATTTGTTTACAATAATTTTTACAAGAGATCTTAGTAAATACGAAGATAACGATAAAGTTCTAATGTGGATAAATGGCGAGGAAGATGATGATTTTGATGAAGAATGATTATAACTCCTCGGTAGAATAAGAACTTGGAATCTTGAAGCTAAACTTAGTTTCCGGGTTAATTTTAACTTTAGAAAATTTAATATCAAAATTTGTGAAACTTGTATCAACTTGTAGATTAAAAGAAACTTTTTCGGGAAATAGATTGCTATTAACAACAGAATCTTCTTTAGCAGTGAAATCATCTAATTCTTTAAAATCGGAATAAGAAATATTAAGTTTTCTACTTCCTTGGATATCTTCGATAATAATATCGCTAATTTTAAAAGTGCTTGAATTGATTATTGTTTTTTCACACATAAAAGAATTTTTGCCTTTTTTAGTTTGTTTTTTAATTATCCTGTCATTAAAATTCTGAATAATATACATATTGCTATCAACAGAAGAAAAATAATCCTCGAAAACCTTATTTGGTTTACGTTTTTTTGTAAAAGCAATTAACTCGTTGGTTAAAATTCCTTGAATTGTATTGTACGAAAAATTGATGTTAAATTTTTTCATTAATGAATTATAATCACCTTTATAATAATCTTTATGGATTTTATCGAGCACTTTTATGCTATCGTTTGTTAACAATATTCTTGCTACCGGATATCCTGTAGAATGATTTAGATTTATCCAAATAAGACTATCTTTTTTAATTCTGATATTTGCTTTTAGGTTATATTTTTTTCCGGCAATATCTATTTTTAAACTCGATTTCATCGATATAATATCAAAATCGATATAAGCTTGACTAACATTTTTGTATATTTTTTTTGCATTTAATGGTTTGGTATTCTTGTTTTTGTCAGGAGTGTAAGCAACCAATAAAAACGTCAATAAAACTATTAAAAAAGACCTTGTACTATTATGTATTTTATATAATCTCATGTATAAAAGCTTGCAAATATAATAAATTAAATTTATTTAATAATTCACAGATTGTACCGAGATTACATAATAATAATTAAAATTTGTTAATAAAAACTTGTTTTTAGTCTGTAAATATTTAGAAAATAGACTTGTAAAAAATATTAAACTTGTTATTTTAGCAACAAAAAAAGTTATGAGCGAATCAATTCTTAAAGCATTGATGAGATTGTTTGCAATTATTGCCAGTTTTGACAATGATCAAGCAACAAATGAAGGAAGAGAAATAGTAAAATCTTATTTGAAGAAGCAACTAAGCAGAGATCTGGTAGAAGAGTATATTCAAGTGTTTGATGAGTTTTATGCTGCAAATAATAAGAGAAAAGGTAAGAAAAAACTATCATCGAGTTCGGTAAAAGTTCTAATGATTTGTGAGAAAATCAACGAAGAACTTCGTCAGGAACAGAAGATTTTAGTGTTGTTGCAGCTTATAGAATTTATTAGTTATGGCGAAAAAATAACTGAAAATGAGCTTGAATTTGTTAAAACAGTTGCCGAAATTTTTAATATACCGGAAGAAGAATATTCTAATGCAAAAGATTTCTTGTTTAATAAAACAGAGAATATTAAAAACAAATCGGCTTTATTAATAATAAAAGAAACATCTGTTGAAGATTCCGAAATAAAGCATATACAAAAAGATAAATTAGATGGGAAAATTTGTATTCTGAATATTCCATCGACAAACACTTATGTATTAAAATATTATGGTTCGGATTCTCTGTCTTTAAACGGACATCATATAAAACCGGATTGGGGTTATATTTTCGATAAAGGAGCATCAATACGTAGTTCTAAAATTAGTCCAATATATTATAGTGATATAGTAAACAGATTTTTAGCATCAGCAAGTAGCGATAGAGTTGTTTTTGAAGCTAAGAAAGTTGATTTTAAATTTAAAAACAGTCCTAACGGAATACAAGAGTTTAACTTTCATGCCGAAGGTGGAGAGCTTATTGGCGTTATGGGAGGTAGTGGTGCAGGAAAATCTACACTTTTAAATGTATTCAACGGAAGTTTAGAACCACAAAAAGGCGAGATTTTAATAAATGGTTATAATGTTTACACCGAAAAAGAACATATTGAAGGTGTTATAGGGTTTATACCTCAAGATGACCTGTTAATAGAGGAATTAACAGTATATCAAAACCTTTTTTATAGTGCAAAGCTTTGCTTTAGAGATTTAAACAATGAACAAATTGCAGAGCAAGTAGAAAAAACACTTCACGAATTAGATTTATTCGAAATCAGAAATTTAAAAGTAGGAGACCCATTAAATAAATTTATATCGGGTGGACAAAGAAAAAGATTAAATATTGCACTAGAGCTTATTAGAGAAGCTTCTGTAATGTTTGTTGATGAGCCAACCTCAGGTTTATCATCAATGGACTCGGAAATGGTGATGGATCTTTTAAAAGAACAAACTTTAAAAGGGAAATTAGCAATTGTAAATATTCATCAGCCATCGTCAGATATCTATAAAATGTTTGATAAACTATTAATAATGGACAAAGGTGGTCATCCAATTTATTATGGAAATCCTGTTGATGCAATAGTTTATTTTAAAAAACATGCAAATTATGCAAATGCCGACGAAAGCGAATGTCATACTTGTGGTAATGTTAACCCTGAGCAAGTTTTGCAAATTGTTGAATCTAAGGTTGTTGATGAATATGGAAAACTTACAAGAGAACGTAAGATAAAATCTAGCGAATGGTACACATATTACAGAGAAAGTCTTGATGCCAAATTACCGGAAGAAAATAAAAAGATTGAGATACCTGCAAATAATTTTAAAATACCAAGCAAGTTTAAGCAATTTTTAATTTATATAACCAGAGATGTTTTATCTAAAGTTACAAATAAACAATATCTACTATTAACTTTCTTTGAAGCACCGGTTTTGGCTTTAATACTAGGTTATTTTACAAAATATGTAGCCGGTGATGTATATGTATTTGGTAAAAACGAAAATTTTACCGGTTATATATTTATGTCGGTAGTAGTTGCCCTATTTATTGGTTTAACCGTTAGTGCCGAAGAAATTATTAAAGATAGAAAAATATTGAAAAGAGAGATATTCCTTAACCTGAGTAGGTTTAGTTATATAAATTCTAAAGTTATAATACTGTTGTTTATATCAGCAATTCAAGCAATTAGTTTTGTTGTAGTTGGTAATTTAATTTTAGGAGTAGAAGGTATGGTATTCTATTTTTGGGCAATTTTATTTACCACTTTTGCTTTTGCAAATATTTTAGGATTGAATATTTCATCTTCATTAAACTCGGTTGTAACAATCTATATTTTAATACCTTTTATATTAGTCCCTCAACTTTTATTAAGTGGATTAGTTGTTAAATTCGATAAGTTGCATAAATCAATAGCATCAGCAGAATATGTTCCATTCGTAGGAGATGTTATGACATCGAGGTGGGCTTATGAGGCAATTGCCGTTACTCAGTTTGTGAATAATGAGTACGAAAGCCACTTTTTTAAAATTGATAAACAAATTAGTGATATTGATTTTATTAAAGGAGCTTTAACCGAAAAATTGCTAGCTAAAACTAATATTGTTGAAGCAAAGCTTGGTAAAGAAGAATTTAAAGAACAAAACGAAAAGAATCTAAGAATACTTAAAAATGAAATTATAAAATTAAAAAACAGAGTAAAACTAGATTTTCCTAATTTAGAGAAAATTAATACAAAAGATTTTAACTCTAATATTGCTAAAGAAATAAGAACATATTTGCATGATATCTCGGTTGGTTTAATGAAAAAAAGAACTCAATTAACAAGTGCAAAAGATAAAGTTTATACAGCATTAGTGAAAGAAATGGGCTCTGAGGAAGCTGTTAATTCATTACGAGAAAATGATTATAATGATAATCTTGCAGATGTTCTTATGAATAAAATGGAGATGGATAAGATTAAAGAAACCGATGATGAATTAATTCAGATATCAGATCCAATATTTAAGTTTCCTGAAAATAGATGGGGTAGAGCACACTTTTACGCACCAATAAAGAGACTTGGAAATAATAATATACCTACATTTATCTTTAATATATCGGTAATCTGGTTAACATTTATTATGCTTTACATATTTTTAATTTTCGATGTTTTTAGAAAAATACTAGAAGCATCGTCAAGAATGAAGATATTTAAAAAGTAGATTTGTAAAAAAACAATGTAACTGTCTAGTATCCTTATATTAGTATATCTGTAATTTAATAATATTTGGAGTTTACCAAATTATTAAGTAAATTGATGAACTATTTTTTTAATACAAAACTATTAGAATTTATTTGAAATGAAGATTAATAATGTCTTTCGGTTAAAGTTTAGACAAAAATTTATAATAATAATTGCCGCTTTTGTTTTTTCTTGGTTATTAAGTTCACCAATGTTATTAGAAACAGTTTCGGTTAAAATCGAAGCAATAGAGATATATTCAATAATACGCTTTATAATTATTTTATTAATTCTAGTTGTATTGGTTTATTTTACAAATAAAAATATTGTTGAAGAATTAGAAAAAAAGAAAGAAGAGAATGATACACTTAATAAACAACAAAACAAGCTTTTATATGCCTTAAGAAACGATTATTTCTTTTACAGACATACCAAAGATGAACAATTTCAATATATTAGTAAATCTCTTTATAATATATTAGGATATACAAAAGATGAATTTATTCAATATTTAGAACTGAATAATATTGTAGATTTTACTGAACATGTTTTTGAAAAAGCCGATTTGTACAGTAAAGATGGAATTTTAATACCTCCTTTTGAGATAGAACTGAATAATAGAAATGGTGAAAAAAGATTATTTGAAGTTTCAGAAACAGCTATTTTTGATAAGAATAAAAATCTAGTTGCAATAGAGGGAATTGTTCATAATTTATCTGATTATTATAGTAATGCAGCAGAAAAAATTAGTTTCGAAAATAAATATAACCTATTATTTGAGAATTCTAATGATTCAATCCTAATAATTAATAATAATAAATTTATTGATTGTAATAAAAAATCATTAGAAATCTTTGGATCTACTTTTGAAAAAATAATAATGGATTCACCATTCTCAATAAATTTTTCTCCGTTTAAGCAGCCTAATGGCGAAATATCAAGAGAACTTGCTTTAGAAAAACTACAACAAGCAAAACGAATAGGTAAAACAAGTTTTGTGTGGACACACCTAAGGAATAGCACCGATGAATTTAATGCAAGCGTTACTCTTGTTTATAAGAAAATAGATAATGAAGAAATTATATTTGCATTTGTAAGAGATCTTGATGAAGAATTTGAAGATGAAAACTCTAAGGATTATTCTAATAAAAAAGTTTTAGAAGAGATATTTGATAACTCAAGAGCACTACTTTATAAATTAAATATAGATACAGGAAAATATGAATATCTTAGTAGGTCAGTAGAAGATCTTACAGGTTATACAAAAGAAGAAATATTTGCTTTTAGTGAAGACGATATGAAATCTTTATTACACCCAAATGATTTAGAAAATGCAGATAATATTATTGCAAAACTTATAAGCGACGATAAATCAAAAAACTCTCATTTCTCTGTAATTTATCGATTTAAATCTAAATCAGGAGAATATCGATGGTTTAGCGATAGTTATAAAATAGTTAGAGATGAAAATTCGTCTTATATCATAGGAAATGTACACGATATTACTGAAATGATAGAATATCGTAATGCATTGAAAATAAATGAACTTAGATTTAGAAAAACCGTAGATAATATACAAAATGGTGTTAGTATTTTCGAAAATGATAAGATAGTTTATGTTAACGATAGATTAGTAGAAATAACAGGATATTCCAGAGAAGAATTGTTAAACTTAAATTCATTAAAAGATTTGGCAATAGATAAAGAACAAGAACGACTTTCAGGGATATCAGAACAAGGTAATATTAATTCTTTAGAATTTTGGATAAACAAAAAAGATGGACAACATATATGTATACAGAATAGATATTCAGAATCGCATATTGATGAAAATTTATATGGTAAATATGTAATAACCGCTGATATAACAGAACAAAAGAAACTAGAACTTGCACTAATAGAAAGAGAAGAAAAATTCAGAAACTTAACAAATAATCTCTCTCAAGCAATTTTTGAAATTAATGTAGATGGAGTTATATCTTTTATAAATCAAAGCGGTTTAGAAAAAATTGGATTTAATTCGGCAGAAATTATTGATAAAATTAAGTTAGTAGATTTAACTATTGAAGAAACGAGATTACATCTTGAAAATGAATTTAATAAAATATTAAATGGTGAAATTATAGAACATGTAGAATTGAAAATAAACACTAAAGAAGGAAATATTATTCCATTTAGAATATATCCTAGTGTTATTAATGATAATGATAAAATTGTTGGAATAAGAGGGCTAATGATCGATATTAGCGATGAAACACAAGCAAAAGAAGAAATTAGAATAGCTCAAAAAACAGTAAACTCAATTAAAAACCCCGAAAATAATTTAATTGCAGATATCTTGCACGAAATGGTTAATCCTGTTAACTCAATTAGTGGAATGATAAACCTAATTGAAAGTACAAAATTAACCGAAACACAATACGATTTTCTTAAAGTAATATCAAAATCATCGGAATCTCTTTCAGAGTTAATAAATGATATTAAAGGAATTACAAATACAGGTGAAAATATTGATGATATCGATTTTCTGAATTTAATCAATGAAATTAAATCTGATATAGATAGAAGATTTAAAAATACAGACATTAAATTTAAATTAAAACAAGATTTCTCTGAAAACTTCTTAATCATTAATGATAAAGAAAAAATAAAACTAATCATTAATAATATAGTTAGTATATCCAGTTCATTAATAGAAAAAGGGACAATAGAATTAGAAATTAAAGTATATTCAAAAGAAAAGGATAAATTAAATATTAATTTCTATATAAAAAATGATGGAAAAAGACTCTTAGATGAAGAAATTGATAAAATTAATGAGTTAATAAAAAATCCTAATAATAAAATTGAAGATTGTGTTATTAAGGATTTATTAAAGATGAACATTACAAAAGATTTAATAAGCGAATTTAATGGAGAATTAAACTTTTTAAAAGGAGTAGAAGGTAGAAATATTTTTTCATTTAATTTAGTATTTAGAGTTAAAGAAAATACAGGTATATCCGATGATGAAACTAATCAAAAATTAAAAAACATTAAAATTTTATTAGCAGAAGATCAGTTGTTTAACCAGATGGTTATAAAAACTATGGCACGTAATTGGGATTGTGGAATAGACATAGTTGAAGACGGTGAACAAGCTATAGAAATGTTAAAGAAAAACAAATACGATTTAATATTGATGGATATTCATATGCCAAGAATGGATGGAATAGAAACCTTGAAACATATTAAATTGAAATGTAAAGAAAAGAATGCAGAAATTCCAGTAATTGCAATAACAGGAGATATTTATAAAAACATAGACGATTTTGATGAGTTTAATGTTAGTAGTTTAATAATAAAACCATTTACATCACAAGAATTATTTATATCAATAGTAAAAGCACTTGGAATCTATACTAACAATATTGAGGATACAGTAGAAGTAGTTGCTGATAATAACGGCATTTATAGCCTCGATATTATTGATAAATTGTCTAAAGGTAATGAGTATATAAAAATTAAAATGATTAGAGTTTTTATTAAAAAAACTCAAGAAGAATTAAAAGAACTAAAAGCCACTGTTAAACAACAAAATTGGGACAAAGCTTTTGCTATTTCACATAAAATGAAACCGGCATTTGGATATCTAAAAATAGACCAAGCCGAAAAATATTTATTAGAAATTGTTGAAAACTCTAGAAACAAAACCGAACGCGATATAATACCTGAAAAAATAGAATTGCTTGAAATAGAAATGGAAAAAGTAATCTCTATTTTAAAGAAAGACTTTAAAGATATTTTATAAATAACAAATTAAGTTACATGATTACTAACAGTATTGAGAACTTATATCATAGATTAATAAAACTAGCTGATAAAACAGATGGTTTAGCCAATATTGAAGATAAATTTAAAGCAATAATTGAAGATATTAATAGTTTTGAAGAGGTTTCTCATTCAGCCATCTATATTAAAGGAATAGATAAAAATAGACCAAACTTAATTTCTTTTACAGAATTTTTTAAAAGCAATAAAATACCAGACCATGTTATATGCAACGAAGTTATAAATAATGTAGATAAATATACAATTTTAAAAAAAGAAAAAAATAAAAACGAAGATTATATAAAATTTATTCAGCAAAATAATGTTCATTTATTTCCAATAAGTATCAATAACGATAAAATAGCATGTTTGGTTTTAATCTCGGAATTAGATAAAAAATTTAATGAAAATCTTGTTGGATATATTAAATTGATAATAAAGCAAATAGCTGTTCTGTTAAATGTTAATGAATTAGAAGATTACGCATTTGAAAATCAGCAAAATATAGATAAATTATTAAATACAATAAACGATTATTTTATAATAGTAGACGATGAAGGAACACTAATAACAGTAAATAATAAATTTGCCGAAATAACTTCCTATTCTTTCGATGATATTGAGGATTTAGATGTAGAAACAATATTTACAAATTTTTCGAAACAAGAATTAGTAGATTCCTTTTCAATAACACCTAAAATTGTAAACACTAATTTAAAATGCAAATACAAAGACTTAATTCCTGTAGAAGTTACTATAGAGCATGGCGTTTGGAATAATAATACAGTTTTTATTCTTTTATTAAAAGATAAACAAGTAAAAACCGAACTTAAAACCGAACTAAAATTAGCCGAAAATATATTAGAAACAATTTATTCTAATGCACCGGTAATGATATCTGGTTTTAACTCCGAAGGAGAAGTTGTTTTGTGGAATAAATTAGCCGAAAGATATACCGGTTATAGCGAAAAAGAAGCAAAGGAAAGTGAGAATATTCTTTCAAAACTTTATCCACAATCAAACTTTCATAAAAAAAATATAAATTCTATTTTAAAGTGCGATGGTATTTTTCGTGAATTTAATCCTGTATCAAAAAGTGGAAAAAAACTTCAGCATATTTGGGGAAACTTCGAAGTAAATAAGGATTTAGTAATTTCTTTCGGGATAGATATATCAGAAATTAAATGGTTAGAAAAAGAGCTGGAATACACAAATCAGTATCTTAGAAATATAAATAATGTTAATATAGCAGGCTTCTTTTCAACACGTTTCGACGATGGAAAATTAATTGACGGGAATAACTATTTCGCTAAAATATTAGGATTTGATTCTATCAACGATGCAATTAGAAACAATTGTCATGTGCGAGATTATTTTGTATTAGAAACATCAAATCATTATCTTAAAACATTACAAAAACATGGCGATATCCACGATTTTGATGTAGAATTTGTTGTAAATGGAGAAAATAAACCGGTCTCGGTTTCGGCAGTCTACGATGTTGCAAGAAATGTAATTGAAGGAGTTGTTATTGATATATCCGATAGAGAAAATGCAATAAAAAATCTTAAAAACAATAAAGAACATTTAAAAAAATTAATTGAAACCTTGCCCGAAACTGTTTTTGAACTTGATGCTGATTTAACAATAACAGAAATAAATAAAAATGGTTTAAAAAGATTATCTTATAATATTGATGATATTAAAAATAAATTAAACCTAAAAGATATTTTAGAACCAAAAAGTTATAAAAAACTTTTAGATTATAAAGATAAAGTTATTGAAATGAAAGTACCTCCTGTTTTTAACAATGAGCTTACTTTTATTAGTAAACAAGGAACTTTAACACAAGCACAAGTTTATATTAACCCAATAATAGAAGACAATAAATTTGCAGGATTTAGGTGTATATCCATTGATAATACGAAGCAAAAGAAATATCAAAGAGAATTAGTTTTAGCTAAAGAAGAAGCAGAAAAAGCAAATAATGCAAAATCTACATTTTTGGCAAATATGAGCCACGAATTTAGAACTCCAATGAATTCTATTATTGGAATGACTGAACTCTTGTTAAAAACAGATTTAACAGATAAACAATTTAAGTTTTTAAATGTAATTACAAAATCTGCAGAAAATCTTTTAATTATAATTAATGATATATTAGATTTCTCTAAAATCGAAAGCAACGAACTTGTTTTCGAGAATGTTAGTTTCAGAATTAAAGATGTTCTTACATCGGTTATTAATACAGCTTTTTATTCTGCAAAACAAAAAGGAATAGAAATAAATTGTAATTATTTATCTTATGGTGGTGATGGCTATATTGTAAAAGGAGATCCGGTAAGACTAAACCAAATCTTGTTAAACATAACCGATAATGCTATAAAATTTACCGAAAAAGGAAGCGTAAATATTGATATAAGTAAAATTTCTGAAACCGAGAAAACATACGAAATAGCTTTTAGTATTATTGATACCGGACTAGGAATACCTAATGATAAATTAGAATATATTTTTAAAAGTTTTACTCAAGCAAGTAGCGATACTCAACGAAAATACGGAGGAACAGGTCTTGGTTTAACAATTTCGAAACATTTAGTAGAAATGCAAGGCAGTAAACTAAATGTTGAGAGTGAAGAAGGAAAAGGTTCTAGGTTTTATTTTACAATAGAATACCCAAAAGGAAATCAAACAGAATTAGTAATAAATAAAGAACATGAAACCGAGCTGGAATTTGAATTAGACAGAAATGTAACTATACTTTTGGCAGAAGATCAAATGTTTAATCAAATAGTGGTTCAATCTATGGTTGAAGATTGGGGATTTAATATAGATACTGTAGAAAATGGCAACGAAGTTATAAAAGCAATCTCTGAAAAAAAATACGATGTTATTTTAATGGATATTCAAATGCCAGAAATGGATGGAGTAACCGCCACACAATTAATTAGAAGCAAATTTGATAATCCAATAAAAAATATTCCTATTATTGCTGTAACTGCCAATGCATATAAAGAAGATTATGATAAATATTACAAAATAGGAATAAACGATATTATTTCAAAACCTTTTAAATCTAAAGAACTTTTTGACGCAATAATAAATGTTGTAAGAAAATATAACGATAATAATTTGTCAGATATTAATAAAGAAGAAACCATACCTGTTAAGTCAGAAGAAAACTTATATAACCTAAAAGTAATTAAAAAAATTGCAAAGAATAATAACGATACATTAGAAAAAATGATTAATGTATTTATTGATAAATCATCAATGGAAATAAAAGAAATTCTAATTGCAATTAATGAAAAAGATTGGGATACTATTGCACAAACAGCACATAAAATGAAACCGGCTATTGCATATATGGGTATGATAGATATTGAAAAAAAGGTTGAAGATGTAATTAATTGGGCAAGAAATAGAGAGAATTTTCAGAAAATAAAAGTATATTCCGAATTAATAAACGAAGTTCTGAAAAAAGTATATGGATTGTTGGAAAAAGACTTAGAAAATATTCGAAATTTAAAAACTACAAACTAGTTTAATTGATACTCATTTTTGTTATTTTACCAAATCGGTATGTAACAAATAAAGTAAATAAAATCATATTGTTGTTTTCTGTAGCCATTATTTCTAGCTCTTTATAATACACATCTAAACAAGCTCCAGCTTCTAAAGCATGAATTCTATCATCACTTGTTGCAAAATCAAAGTCAAACCCTAATTTTAAACTAGCACCGGGAACAACACTAATTTCATTAAATCCTTTAAAAAAAGATGCTCTGCTATGTATCTGAGAATATGTATGTATTTCTGTAATATCAAATCGCTGTTCTGTTAAAATTCCGCCCGTAATAATATAATAATAAACAGGTTTTAGCAATGCAAGAGAAACACCTCCGGTATAGAAATAACTTATTTTAACACCATTTCTGTCTTTTCTCTCATATAAAACTTTTTGTTTTCCTATGCTAAGTCTAAAATTAGAAGGGAAATTCATTTTACCATAAACAAACCTATTTCCACTATCATAAGTTTTAATTTTTATTTCTTTTGGATGTTTAAACCACGAAAAATCTAACTGGTAAATATTTTTTCTTCTACCGTCTACTCGTTTGCCAATTTTATAATTAAAACCCATGCCATTTGATATAAAATCAATACCAAACGAACGCTCATTATTATTATAAATATGAATACCATTATACAAATCACCTTGTGAATAAGAGGTAACTGAAAAAAAGAATAATAATATTATTGATAATATTAATTTCATGAGAATATTAAAAATATCCCCAAATATAATAAAAATTTATGAGAAATTATACGTTAGGGCTTGCTTGTTCTGTTTCAACTTGACCATAAGCAGGACAACTGCCTGAGGATTTGCAAGATGAAAGTGCAACTGCTAGAACTAAAACAAAACCGAATAAAATCAATGCTTTTTTCATATTAAAATATTTATTTGTGCAAATATAAAAAAAAATAATAGTTCTAAAATATTTTTTTTATACAATTTAAAATAATATTTGTTATTAAACTATATGATGCCTAATTTTGATGAATTATGTAAACAAAAATAAGAGATGAATAAAACAATAAAAAATCACAGATCTATTAGAAAATATAAATCTAAAAAAATAGATAAAGCTATTCTAGATGAAATACTAAATGCTGCTACAAGAGCTTCTACCACAGGAAATATGCAGGTTTATAGCATTGTTGTAACTCAAGATGAAAAAATAAAAGAACAGTTACTTGGTGCTCATTTTAATCAAGCAATGCTAACTCAAGCACCTGTAGTTTTAACATTTTGTGCCGATTTTAATCGATTTAATAAATGGTGCAATATAAATAAAGCTGAACCGGGCTACGATAATTTTTTATCGTTCTACACAGCATCTATTGATGCACTACTTGCTGCTCAAAACGCTGTAATAGAGGCAGAAGAACAAGGTCTGGGTATATGCTATTTGGGTACAACAACATATATGGCAAAAAAAATAATAGATATTTTAGATTTACCTAAAGGAGTTGTTCCGGTTACTACACTCGTTGTTGGTTATGCCGATGAAACACCCGATTTAACACCTCGTTTGCCACTAAAATCGGTAGTGCATTTCGAAAAATATCACGATTTTGATGAGGATATGATAAAAAAGATTTATCACGAAAGAGAAAACTCAGAAGAAACAAAACAATTATTAGAAGAAAACCAAAAAGAAACCCTTGCACAAATATTTACTGACAATAGATATAAAAAACAAGACAATATTTTCTTCTCAAATGAGTTTTTAAAAGTGATAGAAGAACAGGGTTTTATGAATAATAAATAAAACCTTACAAACTAAAATATAAGCTGTGAAAATCTTTTTCTTAATATTGTCAATTCTTTTTTCTCAGCTTATATTTTCTCAATCAAAAATAAAACTACAAATTAATTATACCGATAATCAAGAACAAACATTATCAAAAATTAAAACATTTAGAGATACATCTACAGTATCTGCATTTTTAGATAATAAAATCTCAAAATTAATTTCTAAGGGGTATATTTCTGCCTCGCTTGATAGCATTAGTTTCTCTGATACTAGTATTGCTTATATTTATAAAGGGAAAAAATATTTGTGGGGAAATGTTGAATTTGCCAAAGAATTTGAGATTATAGGGAACAATCAACTACAAAAAACTATAAAAAAATCTAAAGAAATTGAACTAAAAGAAATCGAAAATAAAATAGAAAGAACAATAAACTATTTCGAAAATAACGGTTATCCATTTTGTTCTATAAAGCTAAATGATGTAGAATTTATTGATGGGAAAGTAAATTGCAGAATTGAGCTTGATAAAAATAAACAAATAAAAATTGATAGTATAATCGTAAAAGGAAATGCTAAAATATCAAAAAAATATTTACAAAGATATTTAAATATTAAACCCGGCGATTTATATAACGAAAAAAGAATATCGCAAATAACTAAAAGTATAAGTAACCTTAATTTTTTAACCGAAACACAAGAAAGCGATGTGCTTTTCTACGAAGATAAAATAAAAATTATTCTTTATATAGATAAAAAACAAGCAAGTCGCTTTGATGGTATACTTGGCGTTATTCCCGAAGATAAAACATCGGGAAGATTGCTTTTAACAGGGGAACTCAACTTGTTTTTAGTAAACTCGTTGGCACATGGCGAAACAATGGGTTTTGCATGGCAAAAAACCGATGACGAAACACAAAATGTAGATTTAATTTTCGATTATCCCTATGTTTTTAACACAATTTTAGGTGTAGGAACAAATTTTAATTTGTTAAAACAAGATACAAGTTTCTTAAATTTAAGATTTAAAGCTTTGTTAAACTTTATTTTATCGAATAATAATAAATTAAGCTTGTTTTTAGAAAACAAAACATCTTCTTTGTTATCAGTAACAGAGTATATTAACACTACAGTTTTGCCTCCTTTTGCCGATACAAAACTAACACTATATGGAATAGGTTTAAATCTTAGAAATACCGATAGGTTTTATAGCCCAATGAATGGGTATATCGTATATATTGAAGCTAGTGTAGGGGAGAAAAAAATCGAAAAAAATTCTAAACTTCCTCAAAACATATATGATGATTTAGAACTTAATTCTTTACAAATTGAGAGTCAGTTGAGCATAGAAACATTTATTAAAATTAGAAAAAGGACATCGTTAAAAATTGCTAACCAAACAAAGTATATTAGTAATGATAACTTATTCGCTAACGAATTATATCGTTTTGGAGGTTTAAAATCGATTAGAGGATTTAAAGAAAACGAATTATATGCCGATTTTTTAAACGTGAGTACAATACAACTAAATTATTATTACGAAAAATACTCTAGTTTTTATCTGTTTTCAGATTTTGCGTATTACGAAAATCATGTAAATGAATTTATTCATGATACACCTCTTGGAATAGGAATAGGAGCTAATTTTTCTAGTAAGGCAGGGATTTTTACTGTTTCTTATGCAATAGGAAAACAATTCAATAATTCATTCGATTTACAAACTGCCAGAATACATTTTGGCTATATTGCTCAGTTCTAAATTATTTCGTAATTAGAAAAGATTTCAAATATTCTTTCATCATATTTTTTAATTGAACTAGCTTTTTTAATTAGTTTGTGCACTTTGTGTTGATTGACAAAACTATGCGAAAGATACTCCCAATGTTTTTGCATACGTGTTAATAAATGAGATTTTTCAAGTTTTTCTTCGTATGCCGAATAAAGTTCGGAATGAAAATTTTCTAAAATATTCTTTTTGTTTGTAATAGTTTTTCTATTTAATTCTTCGGCAAGAAATGGATTTTGCAATAAACCTCTGCCAATCATTATTGTCTCAGGTTTAATCATGAATTCCTCAGATAAAATATCTAAATCTTCCTCAGATTTTATATCTCCATTATAAATAAGTTTATTTTTAGATTTTGGAGATACATCTTTAAAAGCAGAAGGGATTGTTTCTCCTTTATACATTTGTTTTGCAGTTCTTGTATGCACAATTATTTCAAGTAAATTAAAATTGTTTAATTCATTAATGATATCAAAAATTTCATTTTCATTTTCAAAACCTAAACGACATTTTATCGATAAAGGAAGATTGATTTTTGGCAAGACTTTCTCTAAAATATTACTTATTTCTTTTGGATTTTGCAGTAAACCCGAACCAAAACCAGATTTATAAACCATAGGAAACGGGCAAGCTAAATTCCAATTTATTTCTTTATACCCTTGTTGTTCAAGTGCTTTGCAATGCTCAATAAATAAATCAATATCTTTTCCAAGAAGTTGAACAACGAGATTTAATCCTATGTTGTTTTCCGGTAATAAATCTTTAATTACCGATTTTTTTGGCTGTTTATTTGGTTCAAAGCGTAAATATGGAGTGTAATATTTTTCTATTCCACCAAAATATTTATTGTGTAATTGTCGGTATATTGCATCAGTATATCCTTGTAATGGAGCGAAATGTATAGAAATCATTTAAAAAGTATTAATCTAAAAATAATATGATAGTCCTAAGTATAAAGAAGACATATCAAGATTTATACTAAATTCTTTAGTCGTTAAGGTGTAATCAGTATCATTATTAATAGTAGAAGTACTTTGTTTAATAGTTTCATAATAATATTGTATAGCTGTCCATTGAAAATTAATAGCAAATTTATCATTAAGAAAATACTGCATTCCTACTCCTGCATTTGGTATGATTCTAAAAATCGACATAGGATCATCTTCAACAATTCCATTATATGTACTATTAAGTTTCATTTGTTTATACGTTCCTTTCCCAATTGTAATAGCAAGATTAGCATAAAGATACAATCTTTCTCCAATTTTTCTATATGTTTTGATGAATGGAGTTATATAAATTAAATTTTGTTTTATTGTATTATCGAATACGTTATTTAATGTAGAATATTCAATTGTTTTTGTATAGTTATAACCGGGTGCGAAACCAATAGCAATTTTTTCTGATACAACAAATTCAAAATAGGGATTAATATTAAAATTAAATTCAGATTTAATTTTGTTAATTTGAGATGTCCCATTTGTAACAGTTTCTATTTCTTGATTATAATTGTAAATGTTAAAAATACCTCCTATTGATTTTTTCCCATTCTCAATTTGAGAATAAGCTATTGTAGATATAAGAATAATAAATACTGTAGATATAAGTTTCATTTGTAAAAAGTTTAGATAGCAAAAATACATTTTTTTTAGTTAATTGTATAATATTTTATCTTTTCTTGCCACTTCGTTTTTTTATTTTCCCGGCTTTTAGCTTTTGACGATAACCACCGGAATTTATTTTTCTGTTTTTCTCTTTCTTCTCGTGGAAAGCTCCTTTAGAACTTTTTAAATCGTTTGATTTATGATAAGTTTTATCATATAATATTGGGCGTTCTTCGTCTGTGTAAACTTGAGAAATTTCAATATCTTCAGGTAAAGTTTTTAAATCAAGAGTTTTATTCATTAATTTTTCAATTTCTAATTGATATTCTTGCTCTCGTTCGTTTATAAAACTTATTGCAATTCCTGTTTTACCTTTTCTACCTGTTCTACCAATTCTGTGAATATAATCTACAGGAAAATCGGGTAAATCAAAATTTAAAACATGGCTTACATCAGTAATATCAAGTCCACGAGCCAAAATATCTGTAGATATTAAAACTCTCAATTTTTCGTCATCAAAATTTTTAAGTGTACGTAATCTAAAGTTTTGAGATTTGTTAGAATGAATAACCCCAATTTTATCGGGAAATTTATTTGCTATTTTCTCAAATAATCTATCGGCAAGTTTTTTGCTGGCAACAAAAACTAATAGCTTAACTATTTCATCATCAGTTTTAAGCAGGTGTTCTAACAAATTTACTTTAGTAAAAAAGTTTGGAACATGATATGCAATTTGTTCAATTTTTTCAATTGGTGTACCATGAGCAGCTATTTCTATCTTTATTGGATTATAAAAGAAATCATTTATTAGTATTTCAACATCATTAGTTAAACTTGCCGAAAACATTAGGTTTTGGCGTTTTTCCGGTAAATTCTCAATTATACTTACAAGTTGATGTCTAAAACCAAGATTAAGCATTTCGTCAACTTCATCAATAACCAATTTTTTTATTGATTTAAGTCGTAAAACTCCTGTTAATTTTAAATCTAACAATCTGCCCGGTGTTGCAACTAAAATATCTAAGCCATTGTAAACTAATTGCTTTTGGGTATTGATATTTGTTCCTCCATAAACTCCGGCAAAACGCAGGTTCATATATTTTGTAAGTTTCTCAATTTCACCAACTACCTGAACAACAAGTTCTCTTGTAGGTACAACAATTAATATGCGTGGTTCTCTTTGCGTAGAGAAGTTTAACTGTCTTAACAAAGGAAGTAAATAGGCAAAAGTTTTACCGGTACCTGTTTGTGCAATACCGACAATATCGGCACCCGACATTATTACAGGAAATGCTTGTTCCTGAATAGGAGTTGGGTTAGTGTAATCTAAATCGTTTAACGCATTTATTAAAGGATTATTTATATTTAATTCGTCGAAATTCACTTCTTTTTATTTTAATCTAATTTAAGAACTGCTAAAAATGCTTTTTGCGGAACTTCAACATTTCCAATTTGCTTCATTCTTTTCTTCCCTTTTTTCTGTTTCTCAAGAAGTTTACGTTTTCTGGTAATATCACCACCATAGCATTTTGCAGTAACATCTTTACGAACAGCTTTTACTGTTTCTCTTGAAATTATTTTTGCTCCTATAGCAGCTTGTATAGCAATATCAAATTGTTGGCGAGGTATTAGTTCTTTTAGTTTAACACAAATCTTTTTTCCAAAACTTTGAGCATTGTCATGATGAATTAGTGTTGATAAAGCATCAACAGATTCTCCGTTTAATAAAATATCAAGTTTAACAAGTTTTGCATCTTGAAATCCATTTAAATAATAATCAAACGATGCATATCCTTTTGAAATACTTTTTAGTTTATCGTAAAAATCGAAAACTATTTCGGCAAGAGGAATATCGAAACTAAGTTCAACTCTATTACCCGAAGTGTAATTCTGATTTAAAAGTAAACCTCTTTTATCGAGGCATAATGTCATTATTGGACCAACATATGTTGTGTCGGTAATAATTTGAGCTCTAATAAATGGTTCTTCAATTTTTGAAACTATACTTAAATCGGGCAAGCCCGATGGGTTGTGAACTTCAAGAACTTCGTTCTTTTTTGTATGAACAATATATTGTACGTTTGGAACTGTAGTGATAACACTCATATTAAATTCTCTATCAAGACGTTCTTGAACAATTTCCATGTGCAGAAGTCCTAAAAATCCACAACGGAAACCAAAACCAAGTGCTAGAGATGATTCAGGTATAAAAGTTAATGATGCATCATTAAGTTGCAATTTTTCAATTGCTGCTCGTAAATCTTCATAATCCTCGGCATCAATAGGGTAAACTCCGGCAAAAAGCATAGGTTTAACTTCTTCAAAACCATCAATAGCTTTTTCGCAAGGATTATCAACTGTAGTAATTGTGTCGCCAACTTTTACTTCTTTAGATGTTTTTATACCTGATATAATATAACCTACATCGCCTGTTGACATTACTTTTTTAGGTTCTTGATTTAATTTAAGAACTCCAATTTCATCGGCAAAATATTCTTTTTCTGTATGGAAAAATTTGACTTTATCGCCTTTTTTAATAGTTCCGTTAACTATTTTAAAATATGCTTCAATTCCTCTATACGAATTAAAAACAGAATCGAAAATTAAACATTCTAATGGTGCATTTGGATCGCCTACAGGATGTGATATTTTGTTAATAATATCTTTTAAAATTTGTTCAACACCTTCGCCTGTTTTTCCACTGGCTCTTATTATATCACTTTTATCGCAGCCAATTAAATCTATTATTTGTTCTTCAACCTCATCGGGCATAGCATTTTCCAAATCCATTTTATTCATGATAGGAATTATTTCCAAATCATTATCTATTGCCAAATATAAATTTGAAATTGTTTGTGCTTGTATTCCTTGAGTAGCATCAACAATTAATAATGCACCTTCACAAGCTGCGATAGAACGAGAAACTTCATAAGAAAAATCTACATGACCCGGTGTGTCGATTAAATTTAAAACATAGTCTTGATTATTGTATTTATAATCCATTTGAATGGCATGACTTTTAATTGTAATACCACGCTCACGCTCCAAATCCATATCATCTAAAACTTGTGCTTGCAGGTCTTTATCGGTTACTGTTCCAGTAAATTCCAACAAACGATCTGCCAAAGTACTTTTTCCGTGATCGATATGTGCTATTATGCAAAAATTTCTTATCTTGTCCATTAAATTAATTGATTATTAAATAATTACCTCTTCGTCTTTGTTGTCGAAGAAATGATATTCTAAATAATTATAAGAAAAGCTTCCTTTAACGGTTATTTTTCTTTTAAATTTCTTAGCCCATTGTTTTCTAACAGATTTAAAGAATCCTTTATTTATATATGCTTCAATATAAGGATGAACCTTAAGCGTTATTTCTTTATGATTTGTTTTTGAAAAAATATACGAAAGATAATTTTCTAATTCATCTACAAAAATTATACTTGATGATATTTTCCCGGTTCCTTTACAAACAGGGCATTTTTCGTTGGTTTCGATAGTAACCTCAGGACGAACACGTTCTCGTGTAATTTCCATTAGTCCAAATTTACTTAAAGATAAAATATGATGTTTTGCTCTATCCGATTTCATATTTTCTCTCATTCTGTCGAACAAAGCTTTTTTGTGTTCGGCAGTAGACATATCAATAAAATCAACTACAATTAATCCTCCTAAATCTCTAAGTCTAAGTTGTCTGGCAATCTCATCAGCTGCAACTAGGTTAACTTCGGTAGCATTAGTTTCTTGGTCGTTAGTTTTTTTAGTACGGTTACCACTGTTAACATCAATAGAATGAAGTGCTTCTGTATGCTCAATAATTAGGTAAGCCCCATTTTTCATTAAAACGGTTTTCCCAAAAGCTCCTTTTATTTGTTTTTCTACTCCAAAATGCTCAAATATTGGTTCATCTTTTTTGTAATGTTTTACAATATTTTCTTTTTCCGGAGCAATCCCTTTAATATATTTTTTTATTTCAGTAAAAGTACCGTAATCATTAATATAGATATTGTTAAACGATGGGTTTAAAATATCTCTTAAAATTGCTGATGTTCTGTTTAACTCTCCTAAAACTAATTGATATTTTTCATCATTTCGTTTTAAATTTTTAATAGCATCTTCCCATTTTTCGACCAAAGATCTTAATTCTTGGTCTAGTTCAGCAACTTTTCTGCCTTCGGCAACAGTTCTTATTATTACACCGTAATTCTTTGGTTTAATACTAGATATAAGTTTCTTTAATCTTGTTTTTTCTTCTGTACTCCTTATTTTTTGAGAAACAGAAACTTTGTTAGAAAAAGGTAATAAAACTAAAGACCTACCGGCAAGTGATATTTCTGAAGCAAGTCGTGGACCTTTTGTTGAAATTGGTTCTTTTGCTATTTGAACAATAACGTCTTGACCTGATTTTAAGGTTTCTGTAATTTTTCCTGTTTTTTCAATATCAGGTAATAGCTTAAAGTTTTCTAATGAAGGATCAGGGAGTTTGTTATTTAGTTTTTTATTTAAATATTTATCTAAAGATTTAAATTGAGGTCCTAAATCTAAGTAATGCAAAAAAGCATCTTTTTCATATCCTATATCAATAAAGGCAGCGTTTAAGCCGGCCATTACTTTTTTAACCCGTCCTATGTAAATATCTCCTACAGAAAATTTTATGTTATTTTTCTCTCTATTTAATTCTGCTAATCTTTTGTCTACTAACAGAGCTATTTTAATTTCTGATGGAGTTACATCTATTATCAATTCTGTACTCACAATATTTTTTTTTGTAATAATAATTGCAGAAATACAGGTAGAAAATTTATACGCTAAACTTTCAACTTGCACATGTGCAAAATTTAATTTTTTTTTTTTTGAGGATTTGATAATAGAAATAAACCTATAAAGCGAACTTTATAGGTTTATTTTTTTAAGAAATAATTATTATTTCTTCTTATGCCTATTCTTTCTTAAACGTTTCTTACGTTTATGAGTAGCCATCTTGTGTCTCTTTCTTTTCTTTCCGCTTGGCATAATTAATTTGTTTAAAGTTAATAATTAACTATTTATTAAGCTTTTACATTGTTTTTTACTTCGCCTACAAAAGTCTTAGCAGGTTTAAAAGCAGGAATAAAATGCTCAGGAATAATAATAGTTGTATTCTTTGAAATATTTCTTGCAGTCTTTTCAGCTCTTTTCTTTACTATGAAGCTACCAAAACCTCTTAAATACACATTGTTTCCGTTTGATAATGAACCTTTTATTGTTTCCATAAAAGCTTCAACAGTCATTTGAACTTGTGTTTTTTCAATACCTGTGTTTTTTGAAATTTCGTTTACGATATCAGCTTTTGTCATTTTATCAAAATTTAAATTAATATTTTTTTATCGCTGCAAATGTATACAAATTTTTAATTATAAAAAACACTTAAGTACTTGATTTGCTTAAAATTTGTTAAAACCTATTAAATATCAGGCTAATATAGTTAAAAATGAGTGTGAAAATAGCTTTTTTATTTGTAAAAATATTTAATAATAAAGAAAAATAACTAAAAAATATTTATTATTTAATTCATTATTTACTTTTGCTGAGAATTTTAATAGAATGTTCTAATGATTGATAAAAGAAAAATTGATCCTAATAAACCTAAAATTAAATTACCTTCCGGTAAATCATACATAAAGGTTAAAAACATAGTGCAAGAACACAAGCTTCATACAATATGCGAAAGTGGTAATTGTCCAAATGTACAAGAATGTTGGGGCGTAGGAACTGCAACTTTTTTAATATTAGGTGAAATATGTACTCGTTCGTGTAGGTTTTGTTCTGTTAAAACAGGCAAACCTTTAGCTCCTGATGAAAAAGAACCTGAGAATATTGCAAAATCTGTTAAATTAATGAATTTAAAACATTGTGTAATTACATCAGTAGATAGAGATGATTTAGAAGATGGCGGAGCAAATTTTTGGGCAAAAACAATAAGAAAAATAAAGGAATTAAATCCAAATACCACAATAGAAACTTTAATACCTGATTTCAAAGCTGAAGAGAAACTTTTGCAAATTGTGATAAATGAAAAACCTGAAGTGATTTCTCATAATTTAGAAACAGTTAGACGTTTAACAAAAGAAATAAGAGTACAAGCAAAATATGAAAGAAGTTTAAAAACATTAGAATACATTGCTTCGCATGGAATAAGAGCAAAATCGGGTATAATGCTTGGCTTAGGAGAAACAGAAGAAGAAATTTATGAAACAATGGATGATTTACTAATGTAGGTTGCGAAATTATTACAATTGGACAATATTTACAACCAACAAAAAATAATATCCCTGTTGTAAAATATATTTCTGATGAAGAGTTTGAAAAATACGGAAGAATTGCAAAAGAAAAAGGATTTAAATTTGTAGAATCGGCATCTTTAGTCCGTTCTTCATATCATGCCGATAAGCATGTGTAGAAGTATCAGAAAATCAATAATATACAAACCTTATGATGAAAAAAATTAACATTTTTTAAAAAAAATTTTATAATAAATAAAAAAACCCTATCTTAGTCTGATAATAAAAGAAGAATAAGAAATAAATTAATTATATGAAAATGAAGAATTTACTTACTAGTTTTATTGCAGTTATGTTAGTTGGTGGCATCGTTTTAGGATTATTAAACGATAATAAGACATCAGTATACAAAAAAAGAATAGGCGATGCTTCTTATGATGCAAAAGGTATGCAAGAATGGTTGTGGAATAGAAGAGCTAATCTGCAAACAGGTAAAATGGATTATGACTATATTGCTAAAGTTTCAAAAGAAATGAAAGAGTATAACTCTAAAAAAAGCACAAATGATTTTACTCTTGAGTGGAAAGAAATGGGACCTGATAAAGTTGGAGGTCGAACACGTGCTATCTTAATAGATAAAAACAATTCCAATACAATATATGCAGGTTCAGTTTCAGGAGGTTTATGGAAATCTACAGATGCAGGAGGATCTTGGAAAAAAGTTAATGCAGATGCTAATAATTTAGTTGTATCAACAATAGTTCAAACTGATAATAATGATATATATTATGGTACAGGTGAATTATTTGGAACTGGTTTTAGAGGGGAAGGTATATGGAAATCAACTGATAATGGAAACACATTTGAACAATTATCATCAACTACAAATTTTACATATGTTTATAAAATGGTAGTAAATGCTAATAGAGTATATGCTGCTACAAGCGAAGGCCTTTATAGTTCAAATGATGGAGGAACTACTTGGACACAATTACACCCATATAGTAATAGTAAGGATGTTGCTATAGGTACTGATGGTACTGTTTATACTATGATATCTGGTTCTGCATACAAATCATCAACTGGAGAAGAAGGAACATTTAATATAATGTCTGGTATTCCTAGTGCAGCTGGTGGTAGGATGATATTTGCAACAGCTCCAAGTAATTCTAATTATGTTTATTGTAGTGTAGCTTTTAATACTCAGAATAATCCATTTGGAAGTAATTATAATGATTTTAATATTTATAGATCAACAGATAAAGGAGAAACATGGACATCAATTCGAGGTGAATATACTGAGACTTTTCAACCATTTACTCATCAAGCTATTTATGATAATATAATTGCTGTATATCCTGATGATGAAAATAAAATATTATTAGGTGGCGTTGAACTTTATACATGGAATAATATAAGTGTTGCTTGGGAAAAAGTAAGCTGTTGGTATTGTGGTTCTCAGGAAATTAATGATATTTCTATATATTTGCATGCTGATTTACACGAAATAGTATTTGATCCAAATTACTTAACTAATAAAAGAGTTTATTTTGGAAATGATGGTGGTGTTTTTGTGTCAAATGATGGTGCGGTTACTTACACATCGATGAACTTAAAATATAATGTTACACAGTTTTATGATATAGGTTTTGGACCTAAAGGTGAGATTATTGGTGGCTCTCAAGATAATGGAACTCAATATAATAACTTGCAAGGTTATAATAAGCAGAGAAGTACAGAGATACTTGGTGGTGATGGTTTTGATTGTGATATATCTAAATTGAATAACGATATTAAGTTTGCAACAATTTATCATGGTCAATTATATAGAATTGTTGGAGATGAAGCACAACAAATGCTATCAGAAGATGCTAATAATAGTTTTTATACTGATATAGAATTATGGGAAAGTTATTACGATGATATGAGTATTGATTCAATTTATTACACTTTTGCTGATAGTGTTAAAGAATATGTGCCAAGTGGAGATACTGTTATAAAGGTATTATGGCAAAGAGGGGATACAATAATCGGAAAAAGTGCTTGTGGTTTAAAACCTATATCTCATATATTAGATGAGAATGATTGGACATCTCCAACAGATACTATTTTTAAGCAAGATCAAATTGTTAAGATTTGGGATTATTATCAGGCAGCAGTTGCAATATCTTTAAATACGGGAGTTTGGGTAAGTTCTTTACCTATTAATCTTGGAATTTCAGGTTTAGGAAGATATTTATTTGTACGTCTTGTTAAGAGTAATGAAATAGGAGGAACCCCTGATAATCTATCATGGACTTCTGATGGGGATATTTTATATTTTTCTGTTGGACCAAGAGTGTATAGAATTAGTGATATTAAATTTGCTAGAGAATTACAATATGTAAATGTAATGAGAAAGAAAGTAACTATTTATAATGCTGATAAAGTTAAATTGCAATTATTAGGATATTTTGGTAATAATGTTACATCTATTTCAGTAGATCCAAACGTATCTAATAATGTAATTGTAACTACTGGTAGTTATAGTGTTGGAAATCATATTTTTTATTCAACTAATGCTGCAGTTACAAATAGCGAGATGATAAATTCTAATTTTATTTCTATTCAAGGAAGTCTTCCTGAGATACCTGCTTTTTCAGGTTTAATTGCATGGAATGATTCTCGTAAAGCAGTTGTTGGAACTGAATATGGTGTTTATTCTACTGATGATTTAACTGCAGACCCTGTTACTTGGGTTCTTCAAAATGATGGCTTACCAATAGTTGCTACTTATAGCTTAAAACAAGAAAGATTTGTTAACGATTGGAAAACTGGTATTGAAAATCATGGATTTATTTATGCAGGAACATTTGGTAGAGGTGCTTTTAGATCGGAATCTAATGCAGGACCAGTTAGTGTTCCGGAAATGCCAAGTGCAAGTAAAAGTAATATTTCAAATATAAATATTTATCCAAATCCAGTAAGCTCTGTTGGTAATATTTATATTAACCTTGAAAAACCAAATACTTATACTGTTACTATTTACAATTTATCAGGTCAGAATGTTTATAATTCTAAATTTAATGGTGTTAGAGGTGATAACACAATACAGTTTAATGTAGATGGTCTTAGAGCCGGTATCTATTTTGTAAAAGTTAGTAATGGTAATAATTCAGAGATAAAGAAAATTGTAGTTAAATAAAAACTGCATTTTAATATATTAAAAAAAGGATACTAAATTTAGTATCCTTTTTTTGTACCCAGAACAAGACTCGAACTTGCACGACCATAAGGTCACCAGCCCCTCAAGCTGGCGTGTCTACCAATTTCACCACCTGGGTAATTTTGCCTTGCAAAAATAAAAATAAATAGTACATTATTAATGTATAATACATAAATTTGTAAAAAAATAATTATGAAGAAATTTCTTATTTTGTTAATTATTGCTAATTTCTATTTTATATCATTAGCAAATGATACTATTACAATATTACTAATACATCCTACAGTAAAGAATATTAACACATTTAATTATCTTAGCTTAAATAAAATAATTGATATTGATAATGTTAAATTTATTGGTGTATATCATAAAGATGAACAATATGATTACTCTAAAAGTAAAGAATTTATCGCAGATTCTAATTTAACAAACTTTAGTTTAGTTGAATTATCAAATCCAATTGAAAAAACAGACATATATAAGGATAATAATTTATCGAGTCAATTCGATAGTTTGTTTTTAATATCTAATGCAGCAATATTTACAGGTGGAGATGATATTTCACCTTCAGTTTATGGTAATAAAACAAAATTTTTAACATCTATTGATGATCCTTATAGACATTATTTTGAAATAAGTTTTTTATATCATCTAATAGAGAAAGATAACGGTAAAACAGCTTTGCTAAATAAAAACCCTAACTATGCAATATTAGGGATATGTTTGGGTATGCAAACAATTAATGTAGCGGCAAAAGGTACAATGTATCAAGATATACCTACAGAGGTGTATAAGCTTAAATGTATAGAAGATGCTGTAAAAATTCAGAGTAAAATGCATAAGAATTACTCTAAACTAATTTCAGATGATAAAGATATGATTGGTGCAAGTTTACATCCTATTTTATTAAAGGATATTGAAAATCCAATCTCAAAAATATTTAATGATAATAAAATGCCTTATGTGTTAAGTTGGCATCATCAAGCAGTGAAAAAAATAGGGAATAATCTAAAAGTGATATTTACATCAGAAGATAAAAAAATTATTGAAGGTTTAAATCATACAATTTTTAAGAATGTTTATGGTGTGCAATTTCATCCGGAATACATAAAAATATATAAGAACCAAGAAATAAGGTTTAATCTTGAAGATAAACAAAAAGCTTTTGCTGATTTGTTAAAAGAAAAGAACAGTTATCAATTTCATATTGAATTATGGCGGTTTTTTTCTAGTCTTTTGTCACCCTCTTGTATAGGTACGTCTAACTAATTCTAGATAAATATTACAAGCAAACTAAAAAATTAAATTATTTGCATAAATTCTGCACAAAAAATATAATGCAAAACATAAAAAAAGAAATACACAATCATTTAATAAAAGATTTAGAATTAAAAATTGACACTTTACAGAAATCAATTAAAGATACTGTCGATGCAAGAAACAACGATACAAAAAGCAGTGCAGGCGACAAATACGAAACCGGTAGAGAAATGCTACAAATAGAAATACAGAAAAATGAGATTCAATTATCAAAAACATTAAAAACACTGCAAGAATTATCAAAAATTAATCTTTTAAAAACAAATGATACTGTAGAATATGGCAGTTTAGTTATAACAAATAATGGTAATTATTTTATTGCTATTGCCTACGGGAAAATTGAAATAGAAAATAATATTTTCTACTCAATTTCTCTTGCTTCACCAATAGGGAAATTATTACTAAATAAAAAAATTAAAGAGCATTTTACTTTTCAAGAAAAAGAGTATACCATATTAGATATCGTTTAGTAACATTATTAAGACTTGAACGTCTGATAATAAAATAATACTAAATGGTAGATTTAAAAAACATCCATAAATATTACTACAACGGCAGCAATCCGCTTCATGTTTTAAAAGGTATTGATTTAAAAATTAATGAAGGCGAACTTGTTTCTATAATGGGTTCATCGGGTTCGGGAAAATCTACATTATTAAATATAATAGGGATTTTAGACAACTACGACAAAGGCGAATACCGACTTGCCGATGTTTTAATTAAAGATTTATCAGAAAAAAAAGCAGCTTATTATCGTAATCAAATGATTGGATTTGTATTTCAGTCGTTTAACTTAATAAGTTTTAAAACTGCCTTAGAAAATGTTGCACTGCCACTTTATTATCAAAAAGTTAACCGAAAGAAAAGAAATATTCTGGCAATGGAATATCTCGAAAAACTAGGAATGGCAGACCGTTCTCATCATTTACCCAACGAACTTTCGGGTGGACAAAAGCAACGTGTTGCAATTGCCCGTGCATTAATTTCTAACCCAAAAATTGTTTTGGCTGATGAACCAACAGGAGCTTTAGATAGTAAAACCTCGGAAGAAGTAATGCAGATTTTTAAGGAAATCAATAAACAAGGAAAAACAGTGATTATTGTAACTCACGAGCAAGATATTGCTAAGCAAACTAATAGAATAATTAACTTAAAAGACGGTTTAATAATTAAGAATAAATAATGTTCGACTACGATAAATGGAACGAAATATATTATTCTCTGAAAAAGAATAAATTGCGTGCATTCCTTACGGGTTTTAGTGTTGGCTGGGGAATTTTTATGCTGATTATTTTGTTGGGAATTGGACAAGGATTGCAAAACGGTGTAGGACAAGAATTTAGCTCAGACGCAGTAAACAGTATCTGGGTAGGTGGAGGAATAACCGGCATGCCATACAAAGGATTAAAGCCGGGCAGAAACATTCAATTTAAAAACAACGATTACGAACAAATAAAACACGATTTTCCTCAAGTTGATAATCTCTCGGCACGGCTAAATGTTTGGGGTGGCAGCTCAATTGTTTACAATGGCGAATATGCAAGTTTCGATTTAAAAGCAGTTCACCCAAAACATCAATTTGTCGAAAATATTAATGTTATAAAAGGTCGTTTTATTAACGAAAAAGATATTACAGACTACAGAAAAACTGCTGTAATTGGCAAAATTGCTAAAGAAATTCTTTTTAAAGATGAAGAGGCAATTGGTAAAATGGTAGAAATAAACGGTATTAATTTTCAGATAGTTGGCATATTTAAAGATTCTCGCAATTCCGAAATGAAACGATTATATTTACCTATTTCAGTTTTTCAAAAATTATTTTCGGGTAATGAAAATATTGGGCAATTAACTATGACAGCACCTATTGAAACCCAAGAACAAATGGACAAAATTGAAAATCAATTACGTGCAAAACTTGCAAGCATTCATCATTTTGATGTAGAAGATAAACGAGCTGTTTGGATTTGGGGAAATTTTGAAGAATACTACAAATTTATGCAGCTTTTTGGTGGAATTAGAGCATTTATTTGGATTGTAGGATTACTTACTATTGTTGCAGGAATTGTTGGTGTAAGCAATATTATGCTTGTTGTTGTTAAAGAACGTACAAAAGAAATAGGTATCAGAAAAGCAATCGGTGCTCAACCAAAATCAATAATTTCATTAATAGTTTTTGAGTCGGTTGTGATAACAAGTATTGCCGGATATTTAGGTATGCTGCCCGGAGTGTTTTTATTAGAATTGATTTCAAAATATATGCCGGCAGGAGATTTTTTTGCAAATCCTTCGGTAGATCTTAAACTTGTTGTATCAGCAATAATAATTTTAATTTTCGCAGGAATAATTGCAAGTTATTTACCTGCCAGAAAAGCCGCAATGATTAAACCAATTGAAGCATTAAACGACGAATAAATGATAGTTTTTGAACGAGATACTTGGAACGAAATATGGCTATCGCTAAGAAAAAATCGCTTGCGAACTTTCTTAACCGGCTTTGGTGTGTCTTGGGGAATTCTGATGCTAATTTTTATGCTAGGTGCAGGAAATGGATTGAAAAACGGTGTTGTTGGTAATTTTGGCGATTTTGCAACAAACAGTTTTTTTATTTGGACACAGCCTACTACTATTGCATACAAAGGTTTTCCTCGTGGTCGTCAGTTTAATTTTATAACACAAGATATTAAAGCAGTAAAAGACCAAGTTCCCGAAGTAGATATTGTTGCACCAAAACTTCAAGGCGGGCGTTGGGGTTCCGATGGCGATAATGTTGTTCGTGGTAAACACTCCGGTTCGTACACAATTAACGGAGATTATCCCGAAGTTTTTGAAATAGACCCTGTTAAAGTTGAAGCAGGTCGTTTGCTCAACAAAAAAGATATTAAAGACAAAAGAAAAGTAGCGGTAATTGGTATTAGAGTTCGCGATGTAATGTTCGATCAAGATGAAAACCCGATTGGAGAACAAATAAGAATTCAAGGTGTGTATTTTACTGTAATTGGAGTAATTACACCCAAAGGGAATGTAAATATGAATGGCGACAAAAAAGAAATGATTTGGATACCGTTTAGCACTTTGCAACAAGTTTATAATTATGGCAATCTTGTAGGTTTCTTTGCTATGACAGCCAAACCAAACATTCCTGCTTCGGTAGCCGAAAAAAAGGTTAGAGAGCTTCTGGCAGAACGTCATCAGGTTTCACCAAAAGACGAAATGGCTCTTGGAGGGTTTAATATTGAAGAAGAATTTAAAAAAATGACCGGCTTATTTATGGCAATAAATTTAGTGATTTGGGTAGTTGGTTTAGGAACTCTTTTAGCCGGAATTATCGGCATAAGCAATATAATGCTTATTGTAGTTAAAGAACGCACAAAAGAAATTGGCGTAAGACGTGCAATTGGTGCAACTCCATTTTCAATTGTTGGCCAGATAATTCTAGAATCGGTAGTTCTAACCTTTTTAGCAGGAATAATCGGTTTGTTGATAGGTGTTTGGGTGCTTGAAGCTATTCAACCTATGTTTCAGGGTGGCGATGACGGATTTATTCGCAACCCCGAAATAAATGTTAATGTAGTGATATCTGCAATAATTGTGATAGTGATAACAGGTGCTTTTGCAGGATTCTTACCCGCAAAAAGAGCCATAAATATAAAAGCAATTGATGCTCTTAGAGATGAGTAATAAAATAGAAAGTAAAAAAGTAATAATATGAAGAAAATAATTAGAATTTCGGTATTAGTTGGATTTTTAGCATTAGTAGTTTACACAGTTTATTATTTGTATCAAAAAGACCAAGAAGCTCCTGTAAAATATGAAACCACTCAGGCATTCAAAACAAATATTATTAAAAGAACTGTTGCAACAGGTTCGGTTGTGCCACGAAAAGAAATTGAGATAAAACCAAAAATTTCGGGTATCATAGAAAAACTTTATGTTGAAGCAGGGAATACAATTAAAAAAGGAGATTTAATTGCCAAAGTAAGAGTTATCCCAAATATGGTAAGTTTAAACGAGGCAGAATCTAGATTAAAACGTGCAAAAATTTCTTATCGCGATGTAGAACTTGAATATAACAGAAAAAAAACTTTGTACGATAAAAAAGTAATTGCCGATGCAGAATATCAGACAATTGAAATAAAATACGAAAATGCAAAAGAAGAGGTGAAAACTGCCGAAAATAACCTTCAATTAATTAAAGAAGGTGTTACAAAAGACGATGGAAAAACTACAAATACTCTTGTTCGTTCCACAATTTCGGGAATGGTTTTGCAGGTTCCTGTTGAAGAAGGAAATTCAATTATAGAAAGTAATAATTTTAACGATGGAACAACAATTGCCACAGTTGCCAATATGAGCGAAATGATTTTTAAAGGTAAAATTGACGAGTCGGAGGTAGGTAAACTAAAAGAAGGAATGAACCTAATAATGCACATTGGAGCAATAGAAAACAAAACTTTTGATGCTGTTTTGGAATATATATCGCCAAAAGGCGAAAAAGAAAACGGGGCAATTCAGTTTGAAATTAAAGCCGCAGTTAAATTAGTTGATACTCTTTTTATACGTGCAGGATATTCGGCTAACGCCGATATTGTTTTAGCAAAAAGAGACAGCGTTTTAGCAATTTCCGAAAGTTTAGTTAGTTTCGAAGATGAAAAAACTTACGTTGAAGTTGAAACATCGGAACAGAAATTCGAAAAACGTGAAATAAAAACAGGACTTTCTGACGGTATTAACATTGAGATTTTGAGCGGAATAAGTTCCGATGAAAAATTAAAAGGAAAAGTCTTAGAAAGCTTTGAGTAGATTTATTTTATGGTTTAAAAAAATATGTCTAATTTTACTTTTTTGAAACTTATTAATGAATAAAAAAGTTGTAATAATAACAGGAGCGTCTTCGGGTATTGGTTTAGCACTTGCTAAAGAATACGATAAGAAAGATATAAATATTGTTATTGCAGCAAGAAATATAGAAAAACTCACATCGCTTAAAGATGAACTAAGAAACGAAGTTTTGGCTGTCAAAACCGATGTAAGCATTCAAGAAGATTGCGAAAACTTAATAAATAAAACCATAGAAAAATTTGGTAGAATTGACATTCTTATTAACAATGCGGGAATTTCTATGCGTTCGTTAATTATTGATACCGATTTTGAGGTAATAAAACGCGTGATGGACGTAAATTATTGGGGAACAGTTTATTGTACAAAATATGCATTACCATACATTTTAGAACGCAAAGGTTCGGTAGCTGCTGTTACTTCAATAGCAGGATTTAAAGGTCTGCCTGCAAGAGTAGCTTATTCGTCATCAAAATTTGCAATTCATGGTTTTATTGATGTTTTAAGAATGGAGACACTTAAAACAGGCATTCATGTTTTGCTTGTTGCCCCCGGTTTTACACATTCCGAAATAAGAAAAAATGCACTTTTGGGTGATGGAAGTAAGCAAGGCGAATCTCCAAGAAACGAAGACAAAATGATGTCGGCCGAAAAGGTAGCAAAAATAATTACCCGAGCAATAAATAAAAGAAAACGCAAAAAGATACTTACATCTCAAGGTAAAATTGTATTTTTTCTTAACAATATTGTTCCTAAAATTCTTGATAGATTAATCTATAACGGAATGGCAAAAGAGTCAAATTCACCACTCAAATAAGTTTGAATAAGTCGATAAGAAATATTGCTCTTTTTGCTCATGTTGATGCAGGCAAAACTACTATTACCGAGCAATTCCTTTTTCTTTCAGGGAAAATACGAGAACTTGGCAGTGTAGATAAAGGCAACTCACAAACCGATAATCTGCAAGTTGAAAAAGAACGTGGAATAACTGTAAACTCAACTGTTTTAACATTCGATTGGGATAATACACAAATAAATTTAATTGATACCCCCGGTCATATAGATTTTAGCTCCGAAACCGAAAAAGCAATAATGGCTATTGATGCTGCTGTAGTAATAATATCTGCTTCGGAAGGAGTGCAAGCACAAACCGAAAACATGGTGCAATTGCTTAAAAATCATAAAAAACCATTCATCATTTTCATTAATAAAATTGATAGAATTGGAGCAAACACCGATGATGTAATTCAAGAAATTGAAAAAGATTTAAATGTAAATGTTTTCAAAACACAAAATACTATTAATGAAAGTAATGATGATGCCGATATTGAAACTATTTGGTCTGTAAATAATTTTAAAAACGAAACTTCATTAATCGAAAAGATTGTTGAAAATAATGATAATTTATTCGAACAATATCTCGATGGAAATATTCCCGATTGGGAAATATTAAATGATGAACTTAAAAAGAACATTTTTAATATCGTTCCTGTTTTATTTGGCTCGGCAAAAAAAGCACTGGGAATAAAGGAATTACTAAATGCAATTATCGCTTTTTTACCAAATCCTAAAATTAATTCCGAAGAATTATCGGGTATTGTTTTTAAAACATATCACAAAAAAGCCGATGGAAAAATCTGTGCTGTCAGGTTATTTGGCGGAACAATTAATTCGAGAAGCGAAATTAATAATGCAAGTAAAAAGCTTATTGAAAAAATAAGTTTGATAAAAAATACTGATATTCAAAATCAGAAAATAATACAAAGTTTTTCGGCAGGAGAAATTGCTTGGGTGCAAGGTCTAAAATCGGCAGAACCGGGCGATTTATTAGGTAACAAGATACTTGATATAGAAAATAAAGAAAAAACTCAATCCTTGCTCACCGTTCAAATTATTCCGAAAGACAAAGCTAAAATAAATGCACTGATTGATGCAATGCAAATTTTAAATAACGAAGATCCCGATTTAAAATTATCCTATCTGAAAGAAGAAAGCGAATTGCATATAAATATTCGTGGTGAAATTCAAAAGGAAATTCTTGAAGCCATTTTAAAATCCAGATTTGATATTGAAGTAGAATTTTCTGAGCCAAGCGTAATTTACAAAGAAACTCCGACAATTTCTTGCGAAGGATTTGTAAGATATTGGTTACCAAAACCATGCTGGGCAATTATGAAGTTTAAGATTGAACCCGGAGAACAAGGTTCCGGAGTTGAGTACAAGTCTATTGTAAGTGTAAACGATATAAAAAAACAATATCAAAAAGATGTTGAAAAAACAATACCTACAGCTTTGCAACAAGGTATTTTAGCTTGGCAAGTTGATGATATAAAAATTACATTAATAGAAGGCGAAGACCACGAGGTACACACAAAAAGCAATGATTTTGCAATTGCTACGCCAATGGGTATTATGGAGGGCTTATCTAAATCTAAACCAACACTCCTTGAGCCAATTCTTAGTTTTAAGCTTGTTGCTCCCGAAGAATATCTAGGCACCTTAATAAGCGAACTTTTAAAACTAAGAGCAAAACTCGATAAGCAAGAAATATCTAATTCCACATGCAAAATAACAGGCGAAATTCCTTTGGCAACATCATTAAATTTTCCAATAAAACTAAGCTCACTTACAAGCGGTAAAGGAAAAATTATAACAAAATTCCTTTCATATCAGAAATGTGATAATGAACTGGGTAAAACACGAGAATATAAAGGAATAAGTCCACTTGACACTGCAAAATATATTTTAAAAGCTCGTAAAGCTTTGTCTTAATCAATAAAACAATTTAACATAAAAAACGAATGCCATTTTTGTTAATTACATGTTAATAAAAGCCATATTTTAAGCAATAAATACCCAAACAAAACCTATCTAATTTTTTATATTTGTGTATAGTGACAATAATGTTTTTAAATGATTAAAATGTATTAAATGAGTGAGTTAGAAAATAACGAGATAGAAAAAAAAGCATATTCGGCTGATAGTATTCAGGTACTTGAAGGTTTAGAGGCGGTTCGTAAGCGTCCTGCTATGTATATTGGTGATGTTGGAGTAAAAGGTCTTCACCACTTGGTATATGAGGTTGTTGACAATTCTATTGACGAAGCCCTTGCCGGATATTGCGATAATATTTGGGTAGATATAAACGAAGATAATTCAATTACTGTACGTGATGATGGACGTGGAATTCCTGTAGATCATCATGAAAAGGAAAACAAATCGGCACTTGAGGTTGTAATGACAGTATTACATGCCGGAGGTAAATTCGATAAAGATTCATATAAAGTTTCGGGTGGATTGCACGGTGTTGGTGTTTCTTGTGTAAATGCTTTATCAACAAAATTGATAGCAACCGTTCACCGCGATGGAAAAATATATCAACAAGAGTATAATATTGGTAAACCAACTACCGAATTAAAAATTATTGGTGATACTGATAAAACAGGAACAGAAGTAACATTTCACCCTGATACATCAATTTTTATTGTATCGGAATATAAATATGATATTCTTGCAGCACGTTTGCGTGAGCTTTCGTTCTTGAACAAAGGGATTACTCTAATCCTTACAGATAAAAGAGAAAAAACTGAAGATGGAGAGTTTAAAAATGACACTTTCCATTCAGATAAAGGTTTAAGCGAATTTGTTGAGTATATTGATGCAACACGCGAAAAGTTAATTCAAGATACAATTCATATTGATAAGCCGGACGGTGAAGTTCCTGTTGAAATTGCTTTGAGTTACAACACATCTTATTCAGAAAACATTCACTCTTACGTGAATAATATCAACACAATAGAAGGTGGAACACATTTAACAGGTTTCAGACGTGGTTTAACTCGTACATTAAAAAAATATGCTGATGAATCGGGAATGCTATCAAAATTAAAATTTGATATCGCAGGCGATGATTTTCGTGAAGGTTTAACTTGCGTGATTTCTGTAAAAGTGCAAGAGCCACAGTTTGAAGGGCAAACAAAAACAAAACTTGGTAACTCAGACGTTAGTTTGTTTGTTGACCAAGCTGTTAGTACAATGCTTTCTAACTATTTAGAGGAAAATCCGAAAGATGCTAAAACAATTGTTCAAAAAGTAATTTTAGCAGCTCAAGCACGTCATGCAGCACGAAAAGCTCGTGAACTTGTACAGCGTAAAACTGTGCTTGTAGGTGGTGGTTTACCCGGTAAATTATCAGATTGTTCATCGAAAGACCCCGAGCTATCAGAAGTATTTCTTGTAGAGGGAGATTCTGCGGGTGGAACTGCAAAACAAGGCAGAAACAGAGAGTTTCAAGCAATCCTTCCTTTAAAAGGTAAGATTTTAAATGTTGAAAAAGCAATGCAACATAAAATCTACGAAAGCGAAGAAATTAAAAATATTTTTACTGCACTAGGTGTTACAATAGGTACCGAAAACGATGCCAAAGAAGTAAACTTAGAAAAACTTAGGTATCACAAGGTTGTAATTATGACTGATGCCGATGTTGATGGTAGTCATATCACAACATTAATTATGACACTTTTCTTTAGATACATGAAAGTGCTTATAGAAAAAGGATACTTATATATTGCTACACCTCCGCTTTATCAAGTTAAAAAAGGTAAAAAATCGGTTTATTGCTGGGACGAAACACAACGACAGCAAGCAATATATGAACTTGGCGGAGAAAAAGAAGCAGGAGTTCATGTTCAGCGATACAAAGGTTTAGGTGAGATGAATGCACAGCAACTTTGGGAAACAACAATGAACCCCGAAGAAAGAATGTTGCGACAAGTAACAATAGAAAATGCAGCAGAAGCAGATCATGTTTTCTCTATGCTAATGGGCGATGAAGTGCCACCTCGTAGAGAATTTATTGAGCAAAATGCTACTTATGCAAATATTGATATTTAATATTTAATTATTGTTCTGAGCAAAAGCGAAGAATCTCAAAAAAAAGATTCTTCGCTTTTTTATAAAAACT